>Ga0209347_1000643_pt1 | contig 78476 bp, 66 predicted proteins | sample AutmiccommuBRH23_FD_187382 | JGI IMG/M metagenome (GOLD analysis project Ga0209347, IMG submission 187382) | Deep subsurface microbial communities from Mt. Terri, Switzerland - Autotrophic microbial communities BRH/23 (SPAdes) (version 2) | ecosystem: Environmental > Aquatic > Deep subsurface >...
GGCGTCGGGGAGCGCGTTCCCGCTCTCCAGCAACAGGGGCGACGGCTCCAGCGAGCCGATGCCCACCAGGACCATGGTCAGCCGCGGCCAGATGCTCATCACCTCGAGCACCGTGGAGTCGGCCATGAGCGCGTCCCGGGCCGAGGCGCTGCCGAGGGTGCCCGGGGTGGGCATGAAGACCGGGGATGCGCCGGTGGCCGACGCGAAGCGGCCGATGATCCGGGTGGCCTGCATCTGGACGCGCTGGTCGCCGACGCCGCCGACGACCTGCACGACGGTGTCGACGACCGAGGACTTCGCGGGCCGCATCGACTCCACGGCGGCCAGCAGCGTGGCCGACCAAGAGGAGATGCCCACGGTGTCACCCCCGGTGAGCGTGGTCTCGAGGTACACCGCCGTGGCGGCCCCCAGCGCGGGGTACACCTCCTCGGCCGCACCGCCCGCGTCGACCACCACGGCCTCACCCAGCCCGTAGCGCCGTTCGAGCGCCTCCTCCATGTCGGTGTGCACGCCGGGGGGGAGTGTGACGGTGGTCCGGACGATGCCGATCTCGCCGGCCTGCTTGAGCAGCCGGGACACCCGGGGCTGCGACACGTGGAGCTCCGCGGCGATCACGGACTGGCGCATGCCGCGCTCGTGGTACATCCGCGCGACCTTGGCCATGAGCCGGAACTGGTCGTCCTGGGGCCCGGACCGGCGGGATCCCGGCGGCATGGCCAGCCTGGACTCCATGGACCCCGCCCCTCTGCGCGGCGCGGGTACGGCCCTCGCCTCGTCGACCGTCATCTGCGCCCCGGATCCTATCGCTGGTGAATGCTCATTCACAGCGGAGCGCGCACCGGGCGGTCAGAGGAGCTCCCGCGCGGCCTCCGCCACCCCGGCGGCGGTGATGCCGAAGTACTCGAGCAGCCACTCCACGGAACCGGTGGGCGCGAAGACGTCGGGCACCCCGACCATCCGCATGGCCACCGGCGCGCGGCGCACCACGACCTCCGCGACCGCACCGCCCAGCCCGCTGGTGAGCGCCTCCTCGACGGTGACGATCCCGCGGGTCTCGCGGGCGGCGGCGACGAGCGCGTCCGCGTCGATCGGCTTGATCGTCGGCATCGACAGCACTCGCGCAGAGACACCCTCGGCCGCCAGCAGGTCGGCCGCGCCGAGAGCGCGCGCCACCACGGTGCCGGTCGCCACCAGGGTGACGTCCCCGCCCTCGCGGAGGGTCACCGCCTTGCCGGGCACGAACTCGTAGCCGGGCAGGTTGACGTCGGGCACGCCCATCCGGCTCACCCGGATGAACACCGGTCCGTCGTGCTGCGCGGCCCACCGCAGCGCCTGGCCGGTCTCGGCCGGATCGCTGGGCACGATCACCGTCAGCCCGGGGATCGCCCGCAGCCACGCCAGGTCCTCGATCGAGTGGTGCGTCGGCCCGAGCTCCCCGTACGCCATCCCGGGGCTCTGCCCCACCAGCACCACGTGGTGCTGGGAGTACGCCGCATCGACCTTGATCTGCTCCATGGCGCGGGCCGTCAGGAAGCACGACGCCGCCGAGACGAACGGCACCTTGCCGCCGTTGGCCAGCCCCGCGCCGACGCCCACCATGTTCTGCTCGGCGATCCCGACGTTGACGATCCGGTCGTCGAAGCGCTCCGCGAAGGGGCCCAGCTTGCTCGAACCGAGCGAGTCGTTGACGACGACGACGATCCGGTCGTCCGCCTCGGCTAGGTCGATCATGGTCGCGACCCACGCGTCACGGCAGTCGTGCAGGGCGGGGGCGGGCGCTAGGTCGGTGCTCACGGTGCCTCCAGCTCGGCGAGTGCTTGGGCCACCTGCTCGGCGGACGGCACCTTGTGGTGCCAGGCGACCTTGTCGGACATGAACGAGATCGGGTGCCCCTTGAAGGTGTGCGCGATCACGGCGGTCGGCTTGCCTGAGGCCGCGGGCACGGCCGCGAAGGCGTCGGCGAGCGCGCCGTGGTCGTGCCCGTCGACCTCGACGACCTCGAGGCCGAAGGCCCGCAGCTTGTCCGCGAGCGGCTCCAGGTCGTTGGTGTCCGCCACCCGGGCGCCCTGCTGCAGACGGTTCCGGTCGACCACCACGCACAGGTGTGCGAGCCGGTGGTTGCCGACGGTCATGAGGGCCTCCCAGTTGGAGCCCTCCTGCAGCTCACCGTCGCCGACGACGACGAACGTCCGCCGGGACGAGCCGTCCATCGCGCCGGCGAAGGCCGTGCCGACCGCGACGGGCAGCCCGTGCCCGAGCGGGCCGGTGCTGGCCTCGACCGCCGCCACCTTGGTGTTCGCGGGGTGGCCGTTGAGCTGGGAGAGCGGCTGCATGAACCCGCGCAGCTCGTCGGCGGGCAGCAGTCCCGCCATGGCGAGGGTCGTGTAGAGGGCCGCGGCGGCGTGCCCCTTGGACAGGATCAGCCGGTCGCGGTCGGGGTCCGCCACCCGGTCGGGGCCGGTGTCCATGGTGTGCAGGTACAGGGTGACCAGGATGTCGATCACCGAGAACTCGCCGCCGACGTGGCCCAGGCCCGCGGCACGGACCATCTGGATGTCGCGCCGCCGGACCAGTCGGGCGGCCTCCTTGAGGTGCCCGACGACGACCTCCCGCGACGCGCCGTCCGGCACCCGTCCCAGCACGGTCAGGGTGTCGACCGGAACGGCTGCGGGGTCGACCTCCGGAACCAGGTCCTCTTCGACAGTCACGGCTCGCGTCGCATGCAGCTGAAGAGGACGTCCTGCACCAGGCGCTGGGCGGCCATCGCGTCCTCGCGGGACTGCGCCTCGCGCAGGGCCTCGATGTCGAGCTCCTCGAGCGCGCGGTGCACCGCCTTGAGGAAGCGGATGGACAGCTTGGCCGCCTCGACCGTGTCCTCGCGGAAGGGGAACTGGTCGAGCTGCCAGATGCCCTCCCAGTTGTTGACCTTGAGCGTGTAGAAGAACTCGAAGATCTCCACCGGGTGCACGGTGCCGACCACCAGGTCGTCGTCCCAGCCGCGGAGGTTGTCGTTGACGTCCATCGCCCAGAGCAGGCCGTGGTCGATGAGCAGCTGGGCGGCCGCCGCCGGCGACTCCCCGCCGTACAGGGCGTGGCCGAAGTCCAGGAGCACGCCGACGTTGTCGACGCCCATGGCCTTGATGCCGAGCGCGGTCTTGGCCGCGGAGTCCCAGAACATCTTGCCGCGCGGCTCGCGCGGCTTGTACTCGATGACGATCTTGATGTCGGGGTTGGCGAGCGCGAGGTCGCGCATCCCGGAGACGGCGAGCTCCCACTGGGCGTGGTGGTCGACCTGGAACGGGTAGTCCCAGCCGTCCTGCCCGGGCCAGACCTTCAGGTAGCGGGCACCGAGGGCGCGCACGACGTCGGCCGCCTCGTTGAGCGCCGCGAGCGCCTCGGCGCGGATCTCGGGGTCAGGGTTGGTGAACGCGCCCTTGCGGAACCGGCGCATGTAGATCTCGGGGGTGACGCCGACCGCCGACAGGTTGTTCTCCGCCAGGGCGGCCTTGACGTCCTCGACCGTGACGCCCTCGGTGAACGGGTAGGGGACGTCGACGACGGACAGGTCGCCCACCTCGCCCGCGCGGGCGATCTGCTCGAGCGTGGTCACGGCGGGTGCGTATCCGTCGGTGGCGTACCGGTCCACGTACGAGGCGAAGTGCCAGAGGCCGGCACCGAACTTCGGGTAGTCAGACATATTGATTCATCTCCGATTCGTCATTCACAACGGTAGCACGACGCCCGCTCTGCAGCCAGGTCCGGTGCCTGAGGCGGACCTCGCGCGGCCCCCAGGGTCGCCCCGGCCCACACCTCGGGCCGGGGCGGCCCTGTCAGGACTCAGTCCTCCAGCGCGAAGATGGTGTACCGGTCGACGTTGGAGGCGTCGATCAGCACGCAGTCGATGGACTGCTTCTCGGGCTGGCCGGTCTCGCCGGTGCGGATGTAGAGGTCCGCCTGCTCCACCGCGAGCTCGGCGATGTGGACGGCGGGCTGCAGGCCGGTGGCGAGCATCTTGCCTTCCTTGATCGCCGCTGCCGCGTCCGGGCTGCCGTCGAAGCCGGCGATGATGACCTCACCGGTCAGGCCGGCGGCGTCGACGGCCGCGACGGCGCCGAGCGCCATCGTGTCGTTGCCGGCGATGATGCCCTGGATGTTCGAGTCGCCCTGGAGCAGCGTCTCGACCTTGGTGAAGGCCTCCTGCTGGTCCCAGTTGGCCGTCTCCTGCGCCACCATCTCCATGTCGGAGTACTGGTCGATCACGGCGTGGTAGGCGTCGGAACGCACGGCCGCGTTGGTGTCGGTCTCCCGGCCCAGCAGCTCGATGTAGCGACCCTCGCCGCCCATGGCCTCGACGAAGGCCTCACCCACGAGGCCTGCGCCCTGGGCGTTGTTGGACACGATCTGGGCCATCGCGATGCCGGTCTCGTTGATCTCGCGGTCGATGAGGAACACCGGAATGCCGGCGTCCGCCGCCTTCTGGACGGCACCGATCGTCACGTCGGCGCCCGCGTTGTCGAGGACGATCGCCACGGCGCCGTTGGAGATGGCCGCGTCGATGAGCTCGCTCTGCTTGTTGGGGTCGTCGTCGTGCGAGTCGGACTGCGCCGTGTAGCCGAGCTCCTCGGCCTTCGCGACCGCGGCGTCAGCCTCGGCCTTGAAGAACACGTTGGAGTGCGAGGGGGTGATGACGGCGATGAGCCCGCCGGCCTCTCCCTCGCTGCTCACGGGCGCCTCGGTGGTCTCCTCGGGCTCCGGGTCGTTGGACGAGCATCCGGCGAGCGCCAGAGCTGCTGCGGCCATGATCACCGCGCCAGTGCGGAAGGTTCGTCGCATTGCGTGTGCCTCCATATGTGTGGTTGTCCCGCGGCTCATCTGCTGGGCCCCGGAGTCTGGGTTGCCAGATCGCGTCTGACGTTCTGTGCGGCGAGAGCGGCCGCCCGCGCCTTCTTCAATCGCTCCTGGCCCTGGTCGAGCATCACGGCGAGAACGATCACCAGGCCCTTGATCACCGTCTGCCAGAAGCTGGAGACGCCGACCAGGACCAGCCCGTCGGACAGGAAGCCGATGACGAACGCCCCGATGAGGGCCCCCTTCACGGTTCCGCGGCCGCCGGAGAGTGAGGCGCCACCGATGACGACGGCGGCGATGGCGTTGAGCTCGAAGGTCTGGCCCGTCTGGGGCGCGGCTGAGGTGAGCTCCGAGGCGATGATGAGGCCGGCCATTCCCGCGCAGATGCCGGAGATCACGTACACGCGCGTCTTGACGCTGCGCACCGGCACGCCGCCGAGCTGGGCGGCGCGCTCGTTGCCGCCGGTGGCGTACAGCCAGCGGCCGAACGGCGTCCGGGTCACGAGCACCGCGATCACGATCGCGAACAGGATCATGATCCAGATGGCGGTCGGGACCCCCAGGGGGCGCCCGGTGCCGAGGAACGAGAAGCCGGTGTTGCCGAGGGCGGGGTCGCCCTGGAGACGGGGGAACGTGGAGCCGTTGGAGATCAGCAGCGCGGCACCGCGGGCGACGTAGAGGGTGCCGAGCGTCGCTATGAACGGCGCGACGTTGAATCTGGTGATCAGCACCCCGTTGATGAGGCCGACGATCCCCCCGACGGTGAGCGCGACCAGCACGACGACCCAGACGGCCGGGTAGGCCGTGGTGTCGAAGATCGAGAGCTCCCAGCCCTGGAGCATCACGCCGGCGACGATCCCGGAGAGCCCGACCGTCGAGCCGATGGACAGGTCGATCCCGCCGGAGACGATCACCAGGAGCATGCCCATCGCGAGGATGGCGTTGTAGGCGACGTGCTTGGTCATCGTCACGAGGTTGGTGGGGGTGAGGAACGCGTCCGACATCAGCGAGAAGATGATGATGAGGACGATCAGGGCGACGAATGCGCGCTGGTCGAGCAGGAACTCTCCGACGCCGCGCTGCGTCGACGTCGTCGCGGGCGCGGACGTGGTCCTCGGGGTCGTTGCGGTGGCCATGTCAGTCGTCCTCGTCACTGGTGGGGGCGGCGGACGAGACGTCCGAGGCCGCCATGAGCTGTTCCCTGCTGGTCCGGCGCGGGTCGAACTCCGCCGCTACCTGCCCCCGCGCGAGCACGATGATCCGGTCGGATGCGTGCAGCACCTCGCTGACCTCCGACGTCGCGAAGAGCACACCGGCACCGGTCCTCGCCTCCGCCGCCATCAGGGCGAAGATGTCCGCCTTCGCTCCCACGTCGATGCCGCGGGTGGGCTCGTCGAGGACGAGGACGCGCGGCCGGGTCAGCAGCGCGCGGCCGACGACGACCTTCTGCTGGTTCCCGCCGGACAACGAGCCGATCGGGGCGTCCTGACCGGACCCCTTCACGCGGACCTGGTCGGACGTCTCGTCGACGGCTTTCCGTTCCTCGCGGCGCTTGACGAAGGCCCCGCTGACGAACCGGCGCACGGCGGCGAGCCCCATGTTGCGGCCGACGCTGAGGGAGGGGACCAACCCGTCGCGCTGCCGGTCCTCGGGCACCAGCACGAGGCCGGCGCCGATCCGCTCCGGGATGGACGCGTGGGTCAGGTCCCGTCCGTCCAGCACGACTCGCCCGCCGTGCACCGGGTTGCGTCCCGCCACGGCCTCGAGGAGCTCGGTGCGGCCGGCCCCCATGAGCCCGTACAGCCCGACCACCTCGCCGGCGTGCACCGTGACGCTCACGGACTTCACCGCAAGCCGCTCAGGGTTGTCGGGATCAGCGACGATGAGGTCGGAGATCTCCAGCAGGGGCTTGCCGGGGTCGTGCGCCATGGGCGCGTACAGCGCGCTCTCCTCGCGCCCGACCATCTGGGTGACGATCCAGCCGAGGTCGACCTCGCTCATGGGCGCCTCCGCGACGACGTTCCCGTCGCGCAGGATGACGGCACGGTCGGCGATCTCCAGGCACTCGTCCAGGTGGTGGGAGATGTAGATGATGGACACCCCGCGGGCGGTGAGCTCCCGGATCACCCGGAACAGCACCCGCACCTCGGTCGCCGACAGCGCCGACGTCGGCTCGTCCATGATCAGCACCCGGGTGTCCTCGCTGAGCGCCCGCGCGATCTCGACCACCTGCTGCTGGCCCAGGCGCAGGTTGCCCACCAGGGTCGTGGGGTCGATCGGCTCCTCGAGGTGGGCGAGGAGGCTGGCCGCGGCCTCCCGCTGCGCGCTGAAGTCGACGAAGGCCCCGCGCTTGCGCTCGCGTCCAATGAAGATGTTGTCGGCGATCGAGAGGTTGGGGCAGAGGTTGAGCTCCTGGTGGATGATCGCGACGCCGTGGTCGACGGCCTCCGTCGGCGAGCGGAACGTCACCGGCTGGCCGTCGAGCTCGATGGTGCCGGTCGTCGGCGTCTCCACGCCCGCGAAGATCTTCATCAGCGTGGACTTGCCCGCGCCGTTCTCCCCGATCAGGGCGGTGACGTGGCCCCGCCGGACGTCGAAGTCGACGCCGCGCAGCGCGTGCGTGCCGCCGTAGACCTTGGTGATGCCGGTTGCCCGCATCACCACGTCGGTGTCGACGGCCGGAGCGGCACTCATGCGCCTGCCTCGATCTGCACCGGGATGATCGTGAGGTGGTCGATCGTCCCGCCGGTCTTGGACACCCACGTGAAGGCGCCGACGACGGTGATCCGCTCGCCGATCATCGAGGTCAGGTCGACGTCGGCGAAGACGCTCTCGGCCACCCGCTTGTTCAGCTCGATCGCCACGTTCTGGTACTCGGTCTGGTTGACGAAGCCGCCGAAGGCCAGCTCGGTGCCCGCGTCGCGGATCGCCGTGTTGGAGCCGAGGGGCGGGACCGACACGCCGACCGTGATGTCACCGGGGATTCCCGGGACGTCGAGACCCACCTCGCCGAAGTTGCCCTCGGTCACCGTTCCCGTGGCCTCGACCGCGAAGCTGTAGGGCTTGGTCTCGTCCTCACGCTTGCCGTACTCCTCCCCGGCCGCGTCGGGGTCCGCGAGCAGGGCCTCGAGCAGGACGTCCACGGGCTCCGCGGACTCGACGATCGTCGGCACCACGACGCTCTCGTAGTTGAGCTCGGCGAACTCGACGGCGGTGTCGGCGGCCACCTCTTGGCTGCCCGAGGGGACGAACGTCGTGCTGGCGAACGCCGCCCCGATCAGGGCGAGGATCAGCACCGCGCCGATGACGCGTGGCTGGCGCCACACGGGAACCGCGGGGGTGGGCGCAGGGGTGGTCATGCCTCTCCTTCGAGGTCGTCCGCCGCGCGCGCGGCGGATGAGGGTGGGTCGGTGCGCACGTCGTGCCCGCGCGAGCGGGCGACGGCGCGTGACCACGCGGCGCGTCGGTCTGCGCGCCCGGAGTCGGTCGGGTCGAGCACGGTGCCCGACGTCGGCTCGGCGACGGGGATGCCCAGCGTGCGGGCGGCGAGGGCGGCGGCCCCGAGGGCCGAGGCCTCCGGGACGTCGGCGACGTGGACGCCGCGCCCCAGCAGGTCCGCCTGGAGCTGCATCAGCAAGCCGGACGCCGTGGCGCCGCCGTCGGCGTGCAGCCGGTCGATCGAGGCAGCACCGTCCGATTCGATCGCCTCGACCACGTCCGCCACCTGGTGGGCCACGGCCTCGAGCGCCGCGCGCGCCAGGTGCGCCCGGGTGGTGCCGGCGGTGATCCCGGCGATCAGGCCGGTGGCCGCGCGGTCCCAGTACGGGGCCCCCAGGCCGGAGAACGCGGGGACCAGGGCGACCCCGCCGGCGTCGGGCACCTCCGCGGCGAGGGTGGTGAGGAATGCGCCGCCGGAGGTACCGGCCGGCACGCCGAGCGTGCGGGCCATCCAGTCCAGGGCCGCCCCGCTGGCCACGATGTTTCCCTCGCGGGCGTAGGTGGGCTCGCCGCCCGCCACCCAGGCGACGGTGGTCGCGATGCCGTCCGGGGCCGTCGTCGGCGCGGCGCAGGGCGTCATCACGGACGACCCGGTGCCGTAGGTGGCCTTGCCGCTGCCGGGGCTGGTGCAGCGGTGGTAGTACAGGGCGGCGTGCGAGTCGGCGAGCACGGCGACCAGCGGGATCCCGTCGGGCAGCCCCGGGACGTCCTTGGTGCGCCCGAACCCGGCGTCGGAGTCCCGCACCCCGGGGAGCGCGCCGGCGGGGATGCCGAAGACCTCGAGCAGCTCGGGGTCCCACTGCCGGGACTCCAGGGAGAGCAGGAGCGTGCGCGAGGCGTTGCCCACCTCGGTCAGGTGCTCGCCGGTCAGCCGGTGGACGAGCCAGGCGTCGACGGTGCCGAGCCGGACGTCGTCACGGTCGGCGCCGGCGGCGAGCGCGGCGTCGAGCAGCCAGCGCATCTTGGGCGCGGAGAACATCGGGTCCAGCGAGAGGCCGGTGCGGCTGCGGACCAGCCGGGCGACGCCGGGCTCGGACGCGAGGGCCGCGCACGCGTCGGCGGTGCGCGAGTCCTGCCAGCCGAGCACCGGTCCGAGGGCGGCCCCGGTGCTCCCGCTCCACGCCACCACCGACTCGCGCTGGCTGGAGACGGCGATGGCCTCCGGGACGAGGCCCGTGGACAGGCAGTCGGCGACGGCGCCCAAGGTGGACTGCCACAGCTCCTCGGCGTCCTGCTCCACCCAGCTCGGCGCCGGGAAGGCGATGCCGACGGCCCGGGAACCGGAGGTCCTGACCTCACCCGTGGTCGGATCGACGAGGATGGCCTTGGTGTTGGTGGTGCCCTGGTCGACAGCGAGAACGAGCCGTCGGGCCGGGGCGGGCTCGACAGGCTGGGTATGGCTGGTCACCGTTGACACCGTTGCATAACCATTCGTTGGTGAATGAAGTAGCCTCACCGTAGGTAGGGGGTCCCCCGGGTGTCAACACTCGTTGGTGTCGAAGGAGTAACGGTGCGCCACGACGTCGTCGTCGTCGGGTCGATCAACGTCGACCTGCTGCTGCGGGTGGACCGCCACCCCCGCCCGGGAGAGACCCTGCTCGGCGGTTCGGCGGAGCATCTGGCCGGCGGCAAGGGCGCCAACCAAGCGGTCGCTGCGGCACGCTCCGGCGCGCGCACCGCGATGGTGGGCGCGGTGGGAACGGACGCCACCGCCGAGACGGCCTTGGAGCACCTTCGCGGCGCGGATGTCGACCTGACCGCGGTGCAGACGGTGCCCGGGCCCACGGGGCTCGCCGTCGTCACGGTGGCGGACGACGGCGAGAACACGATCGTCGTGATCGCCGGTGCCAACGCCACCGTCACGCCGGAGGTGGTGCGGCGGGCCGCGCCGGTCATCGAGGGTGCGAAGGTCTGCGTGCTTCAGGCGGAGGTTCCGCTGCCGTCCGTCGAGGAGGCGGTGCGACTGGCGCACGCCGCGGGGGTGCGCGTGGTGCTCAACGTGGCACCCGCCGTCCGCCTGCCCTTGCAGACGCTGCGGGCGGCGGACCCGCTGGTGGTCAACCAGCACGAGGCGTCGATCCTGCTCGAGGGTCTCGGCGCGGCGCCGGCGGGCCTCGGGGGCGAGGCGGAAGCCGGCGCGGCGGGCATCGAGGACGCCGATGGCGATGGCCCCGAGGTCGCCGCGGGTAGCGCCGCCGGTCGCGCGCTTCGCGACGTCGGCGTGCCGTCGGTCATCGTGACGCTCGGCGGGGCCGGGTCGGTGGTCCTCGACGACTCCGGTGCCCGCGTGATCCCCGCCCACTCCGTGCCCGTGGTGGACACCACCGGGGCCGGCGACGCCTTCGTCGGGGCCCTCGCGGCCGGCCTGGCGGCCGGTCAGACCCTCGCCGCTGCGGCGACCCACGCGACCCGCGTGGCCGCCGCCTCCGTCCAACGCCTGGGTGCCCAGGCGTCCTACCCCTGGAAGGACGACCCGCTGCCATGAAACGACGCGGCATCATCAACGCCCCGCTCTCCGGGCACCTGGCCCGGCTGGGCCACACCGACCTGGTGGTCGTGGCCGACGCCGGCCTGCCCGTCCCGGCGCACGTCCCGGTGGTGGACCTGGCGATCGTCTTCGGCCTGCCGAAGTTCACCGACGTGCTCGACGCCCTGGTCGCCGAGATCGTCGTCGAGCACGCCTGGGTCTCCGAGCCGGCCGACGACTGGCCCGCCGGGGCGTGGGTGGACGAGCGGCTGGACGCCCCCGCGGAGCGCCTCCCCCACGACGAGCTCAAGGCGCTCGTCGGGCGGGCGCAGCTCGTGGTCCGGACCGGCGAGGACACCGCCTACGCCAACGTGGTGCTGCGCTGCGGGGTCCCGTTCGCCGTCTGACCCCTCCCCCAAAGCGCTAGCCGTTGATGTTCGGCTGGTCGAGCACCAGGAGCCAGGTCCCATCGGGCTGGCAGCGGGCCACCTCGACGGTGACCGCGCCGTCCCCGAACCGAGCGGACGTCAGGGCCAGCTCGCCCGAACGCAGGGTCGGCTGCTGGTGGCCCGGCTCGACGGTCGGCGCGTCGGCGACGAGCGCGGTGAGCGCCGCCCGGAGCTCGGGGGTACCCGTCGCGGTGCGCCCGTCGGGGAGCGCCATGACGGCGTCCGGCTCGTAGAGGGCGACGAGTCCCTCGACGTCACCCGCGTTGAGGCGCTCCACGAAGAGCCGCTCCAGGTCCTCGGGGTGTGCGGCAGTCTCGCGTCCGGTCGCATCGGTCATGGTCCGATCGTCCCGCACAGGTCTTGCAGCCGGCGCCGACACGGGCTCTCGGCGGGAACCCGACCAACGTCTGCCAGGCAGGGCCGATCGCTCGGGCAGACTGGGGCCGATGGCCACCGACCCCTCCCCCCGCTACTCCGTCGCGCTCTTCGACCTCGACGGCACCCTGTGCGACCCCGGCACCGGCATCATCGACGCGGTGCGCCACGCGCTCGAGCAGGTCGGCATCCGCGAGGACGACGCCGCCGTCCTGAACGGGTTCGTCGGCCCACCGCTGGAGCACTCGCTCCGCGACGGCTACGACCTCGCACCGGCCCAGGTCGCGCGTGCGGTGGCCGCCTACCGGGAGCACTACGCCGCCTTCGGGATGGTCCAGTACCGCCCCTACCCGGGCATCACCGACGTCCTGCACGACCTGTCCGACGAGGGGATCAGGCTGGGCGTCGTCACCGCGAAGGCCCAGCCGATCGCCGAGCAGGCGCTGCGGCGCACGGAGCTGATCGACCAGTTCGAGCACGTCGCGGGCCGCGATCCCGACGTCGTCGTCGTGAAGACCGTGACCCTGCGCAAGGCCCTCGCGGTGATGGGCTGCGCACCCGGTGAGACGGTGATGATCGGCGACCGCAAGCACGACGTGCACGCGGCGCGTGACAACCGCATCGACTCCATCGGCGTCCTCTACGGGTACGGCTCGCGCGACGAGCTGGTCCAGGCGGGCGCGACCCACCTCGCCGAGAGCCCGGCGTCCGTCCCGGCGCTCGTGCTCGGGCGGGCGTAGGCCCGGCGCTGCGGTCGTCGGGCGGCTCAGCCCACGCCCTCAACGGCGAGCGCGTCGGTGAGCAGCGCGACCAGTGCGTCGAGCTGCACGTCCGTGGACGACGAGGCGTCGGCGTCCCCCGCTCCGTCCAGCGCCCGGGCGGCCAGCCCCGACTTCGCGTCGATCAGCTCGGCGATCTTGGAGTCGATGGTCTGCGCGGCGATGATCCGCCACGCGGTGACGGGCTCCGCCTGGCCGATCCGATGGATCCGGTCGATGGCCTGGGTCTGCTCGGCGTCGGTCCAGGACAGCTCGGCCAGCACCAGGTTGGACGCGACCTGGAGGTTCAGCCCCACGCCCGCGGCCAACAGGGAGCACACCACGATCGACACCTCGGGGTCGTTCTGGAACGCGGCGATGTTCTTCTCGCGCACCTTGGGCGTCTGGTCGCCGCGGATCGAGGCGTAACGGATGCCGCGGTCGGCGAAGGTCTGCTCGGCGGTGTCCATCACGTCGACGTGCTTGGCGAAGAACACCACCTTGCCGACGTTGCGGGCGAGCTGCGCGGCGTAGTCGGCCGCCAGCCCGGCCTTCGCCTGGCCGATCCGGCGGACCATCGTGAACACGTTCTCGCCCCCGGCGCGCTCGCTGGAGTCCTTGAGCTCCGCCGCCGCCACCCGGCGTGCGAGCTGCAGGTCGATCCCGTCGACGACGACGCCGCCGCGGCGCGCCTCCAGGGCGGACCGGTAGCACGAGACCAGCCTGCGGGCGAGCGCGACCTCGGCGGCCCGGATCGAGCGGCCGATCGCGCCGTCCAGCTCCACCGGCAGGTCCGCCACCCGGCGCGCGGGGATGTCGGCGGCCACGTCGACCTTGCGGCGACGCACGATGCCCATGTCGATCACGCTGGTCCGCGCGGCCGCGTAGAACCCCGGGTCGACCGGGGTGAGCCCGGTGTCCTCGAGGGCGGTCATGAGCGCGCCGACCGGCTTCGTGTCGTCGATCCAGCCGAGGAACTGCCAGATCGCTCGGAAGTCCTCGATGTCGTTGATCAGCGGGGTGCCGGTGAGCGCCATCAGCAGCGGTCGGGCGGTGCGGGCGCGGATCCGCTCGGAGACCGCCAGGACGTGCTGGGAGCGCTGCGAGCTCTTGTTCTTGATGAAATGCGCCTCGTCGACGACCATGCCGCGGAAGCCGAGGTCGCCGAGCCAGCCGACGTGCCGGTCCAGGAGCTCGTAGTTCACGATCACGATGTCCGCGAACCCGTCGACCTTGTCGCCGTCGCCGTGCACCACCGTGGACCGACGCCGCGGGGTCCACATGCCGACCTCGTGCGCCCAGTTCGTCTTCACCACGTTGGGCACCACGACCAGCAGCGGGTAGGCGTCGGCCACCTGGGCGGCGAGCAGCGCCTGGGCGGTCTTGCCGAGCCCGGGCTCATCGGCGAGCAGGAACGTGCGATGGCCGCGGGCAGCGGCCGCGACGACCTTGGCCTGGTGCGGCATCAGCTCCCGGCCGAAGGGAGCCGACACCGAGCCGGCGTCGGGCAGCGGCATGCAGGCGGGTGCGCCGGTGGCGGCGTACTCGAAGGACCGGAAGAGCGGCTCGAGCAGCTCCCAGCCGGCCAGTCGGCGCGCCCGTGCAGCCATTCGCTCGGCCCCGGCCTCGAAGTCCGGAGCGAGGAACGGGTTCGCCAGCTGGCGCGAGATCACCGACCGGGGCACCACCCGGTTCTCGGTGCCGGGCGCGGGCGCGGCCGGCGCCGCGGGGACGGGCTCTTCGGGCGGCTCCAGTCCACCCGCGCGCATCACGGTCGCCTTGAAGGCGCGCGCCGCGTCGGAGACCCGGGCATCCTCGGCGAGCAGCGCGAGCAGGGAGGTGTCCCGGGCGGCGGTCCGGGCGAGCAGCGTCGCCACCCCGTCGAGCCGCTTGAGCTGCTCGACGCGCCGCGACTCGCTCAGGGTGCCATCGGCCATCACCCTGGCCCGCTCCTCTCGCACGAGCAGCGCCACGACCTGGAACTTCGTGCGCACCCCCGGACGGGTCGGCGGTCGCCGCACTGCACTCTCGACCTCACGGGCAACCCCCGCCAGCACCGGGATGATCCCCTCCGCGGCGGGGCGCGGGGCGCGGCGGCGCTGAGCGCCGGGATCAGTGCGCGCGCGACCGGACCGCCGTTGGCTGCCTGGTCGGGCCACATCTCCTCCTTCGTGCATCCGCGCCGCGACTGCGGCGCAGCGCGCCGCGCCACGGCCGCCCGGCGCTGGTCGGCCGTCGGCCCCGGCCCATGCCGGGAGCAACCCGGGCCAGGGCGCTGAGATCGTGCGCCAATTCGGCGCGCGGCGTCCGCACCTGCGCAGCCCGCGGGCCCGTGCTCACGCCGATAGTGGCACGCTGCCGGGCGTCTCGGTGAACGACCGCGGGAGCACGGTCGTGGCCCCACGTGTCGCTGGGGAATCAGCCTACCGCCGGACTACCTCGTCCCGGGTCTCCCGGCCGTTCGCACGTTCGTGCCGATGACCGCGCGCACGCCGAGTGAGGCCGCGCGACGGTCCGTTGGTGTCGCTATTCGGAGGCTCTCAGGGGCTCAAGGGCGGCGAGGACGAGGTCGAGGCCGAAGATGAACTCCTCTGCCGGGTCGTAGCCGGCAGCGACGAGCGCCGCGGCGGACTCGTTGAGGTAGGGGAACTGGTCAGGAGGAAGCTGGGGCAGGAAGACGTCCTCCGCCATGTCCGCGAACTCACCGGCCGTGTCGAACGGCAGGCTGGCTGCCTGCAGGGCGAACCCGTAGACGTAGACGTCGAGCAACCAGTTGGCGTGCGTCGCCATCAGAACCGGGAAGCCAGCCCTCCGCAGGCAGGCGGTGACCGCTTCGCGGTGGCGGAGGTGCGCGGGCCCCGGTGATGTCCGCGACTCCATCAGGCCGATCGCCCACGGGTGGCGTGCGAGAACCTGTCGGGCGGATACCGCCCGCCGTCGCATCGCCGACTGCCAGTCGGTCTCCTCGGGCGGGAGCTCGATCTCCTCGAACACGACGTCGATCATTGCGTCCAGCAACTCCTCCTTGCTCGCCACGTAGTGGTAGAGCGACATCGCGCCCGCGCCGAGCTCGTCAGCCAGCCGGCGCATGCTCAGCCCGTCGACCCCGTCGCGGTCGGCGAGCCGAACCGCCTCGACCACCACCCGCTGCTTGCTCAGCCCCGCGTCTGACGCGACCTGGCGTTGCTTCCTCACAGACACGGGTCTCCTCGCTCCCTCGAACGGCTTGACAATCGTACAGCGTACGTTCATAGTACGGTGTACGACGTACAGCGTACGAACGAAGACCTGCCGCCACTCCGGCGGATGGACCGCTCCTCTCGAAAGAAGAACCGATGACCATCCGAACGACAACCCCGAACCTGCTCGACAACCCGCCGGTCCTCGTGCAGGCCAAGCTCGCGGCAGCCTGGACCAGCTTGATGTTCTTCGTCATCTACATCGACTACTTCCACCTCTACAAGCCCGGCGCCATCGACCAAATCCGGGGTGGCGGCATCTTTGAGTTCGACATCACCCCGACGTTGTTGACCGTTTTCGTCGTGGTCATAGGGATCCCGGCTCTGATGGTGATGCTCTCCATGGCGCTGCCCGCCCGGGTGAACCGCGCCACGAACCTCGTCGTGGCATCGCTCTACGTCCCCGTCATGGTGTTCAACGCGGCAGGAGCGTCCTCGGACTGGGCCTTCTACTACGGCCTTCACATCGGAATCGAGGTGCTGATCCTGGCCTTCATCCTGCGCTCCGCCTGGACCTGGCCCCGCCGCGTCGCATCGCCGGTGACTACGGCAGCCAGCGTGTACAAGGAGCCTCTTCAGACGCAGCATCACGCGTGACTAGGTTCCGCGACCCGGGTCGTCTTTCGCCCGGCCCGGCCCGGCGGCTGTCATGGTCACCTGGCGTCCTGTGCCTTCGCTCCTGCAGACGTGCTGCGTCTGGCGAGGCATGGCCGGCATGTACGCCCGCTACGTCCCCGCCACCGTCCACATGTCAACCCAGCCCGCCTGAAGCCAGCCGAAGTGGGGGGTCAAGACCGTCACCGGAAGTGCGGAACGTCAGGTAGAGCCCGCCCAACCGGCGTTTGCCGCTGACCGCCCAGGCTGCGAGAATCAGAATGGTTCTTGATGGTTGGCGTTCGGGTGGACGGCGGCTGAAACGCGGGCCGCTAGTATCATTACCGATCGGCGACTTGTGCGTCACGCCGAGACCGGGGGGAGGACAGCATGGTCGGCAGAATCCGCAGGATCGACTTCGGCGTGAACTGCTATCTCATTGATGTTGAGAGCGGCTACGTCCTCATCGACACGAGCTTCCCGCACAAGCGGGACAAGCTCGACGCCGAACTTGCTGCAGCAGGTTGCGGGCCTGACAATCTGCGCCTCATCGTCCTGACCCACGGCGATGTCGATCATGCGGGCAACTGTGCACATCTTCGCAGTACTCACCATGCCCCCATTGCGATCCATCGCCAAGATGCCGAGATAGTCCGGAGCGGAGACATGGCTGCCGGCCGGACGGACAAGCCCGACAGGCACACTCTCGCGTTTCGGCTCCTGACATGGGCTTCTGGGCTGCTGTACAAGATCACCAAGACGGGTGCGAACTTCGAAGCCTTCGAGCCGGACGTACTCCTGGAGGATGAGCAGGACCTCTCGGCCTATGGGCTCGACGCGCGGGTCGTACATCTTCCGGGTCACTCGAGCGGATCAATCGGTATCCTTGCGGGCGATGGGGACCTGTTCTGTGGGGACCTGCTCGTGAACGTGATGAGACCTTCACTCCACTACTACATAGACGACTTGGCCCAAGCGGACGAGAGCATCCGCAAGCTGAGCGGCCTCGGCGTCGAGACCGTCTACCCAGGGCACGGCAAACCGTTCCCGTCGAGCGAACTACCGATACCGGGCCGGTGATTCGGTTGATTCCAGCGGTCACGATGTGCTAACAAGTGCTTCAACTCACCAACCCCAAGGGTGCCTTCACCGCCGCCGGCTCGCGCCTCTCAATACGCTAGAAGGCAGCCCCCATGGGCCAGCCCTCAGTCGTCCGCATCTGAGCGCAGCAGCGTGAAGTGGTCGAGCGAGCCGAGCGGCGCGATGCCGGCGACCTGCCAGATGCGCTCCGCGGGTTCGGCGGACAGCTCGATGTCCGGCGACCAGGGCAGCTCGAGGAACTCGCTCGCCCTGGTCAAGGTCGCGCGCACCAGCTCCTCGGCCGCGGCGAGTGCGGAGTCGGTCGATGCGTCGAGCTCCAACGTCGGGAGCTCGCGGACCTCGGCCCGTGGGAACGGGTCATCCTGGAGCCAGCGCACCACCTCGAACCGTGCCCCGCCGGTCGCCAGCAGCCCGATCGACCCTCGGCGATCTCCACCGAAGCGATGTGCGCCACCGTCCCCACCCCGAACCGGACGTCGCCACCGCCCACCTCGGAGCCGCGCTCGATCAGCACCACACCGAACTCGCGCTCGGTGTCTCCGAGCACGGAAGAGAGCATCGCGATGTAGCGCGGCTCGAAGACCCGCAGCGGCAACGGCATGGCCGGGAGCAGCACGGAGCCGAGCGGGAAGATCGCCAGTTCACGCGTTTCGCCGGACACGACTGCGATCCTGCCCCGCGCGGTCCGCCGATGCGAGCCCGCCCGACCGTCCTCAGGGGCAGCGTTCGGTGGATCCCGGTCACCGCGCGGGCCGCGTCGGCTCCGCTACCGTCGGGACGTGAGCAGCCTGCGCGAACGCACAGCGCGGGACCTGGAGGCCATCGTCCGCTGGATCCCGGACGCCGCGGCGCTCTACCGATTCGCGGGCCCCCGGCTCACCTGGCCCCTCACGGCCCAGCAGCTGAACGACATCGCCGCCGTGGACGGGGCCACCGCGTGGGTGATGGACGACGACGGGACCGTGGCCGGTCACGCGCAGCTGGTTCGCACCGACGACGTCGTCCGGCTGGGACGTGTCCTCATCGACCCGGCCAAGCGCGGCCGAGGGCTCGGACGCGAGCTCGCCGCCCTGGCCGTCGAGCAGGCCAGACGCCAGGGCGCTGCCCGCATCGATCTTCGCGTCCTCGCGGACAACCACCCCGCCCGCCGCATCTACGAGGCTCTCGGTTTCACGGTCGTGGCGGACCAGGAACCCTCCGACATGATCGCGATGACGCGCCGACTCTGAGCCCTCAGACCTGCGACTCGAGCACCTGGTCGATCATCCGCTGGGTGCCGCGCGCGTCCTCGAGCGACCACGGGTAGGGCTCGTCGGTGCGCAGGTGCCGGCCGAACGCCTCGACCTGCCGCGCGTACTGGCGGTCCGTGAACCGCTCGACGCGCAGCACGTCGTCGTGCACCACGTGCACCTGGGCCTCGCCGTACGTCCCGGCGTTGAACGGTGCCACCACGCGGATGAGGCCCCTCGTCCCGTGGAAGACGACCTCCTGGCGCGGCGCCATCCGGATCGAGGTCATCGCCGAGAAGGTGAACTCCCCGCCCGGGCCGGCCATCGTGCCGGTGACCTGGGACCACACGTCGACGCCGTTCTCCCACCGGATCCGTGAGGCGAGCTGCACCGGCTCGGCGCGCGCAGCGAACCGCGCGGAGCCGTAGGTGTAGACGCCGACGTCGGAGATGGACCCGCCGCCCGTCTCGGCGCGGTTGCGGATGTTGTCGGGATCGCCGGAGCTGTCGAAGGTGAGGACGGCGTCGACGTGCCGCAGCTCGCCGACCGCGCCCTCGTCCAGGAGCGTGCGCACCCGCGTCCACTGCGGGTGGTGCACGATCATGTACGCCTCCGTGGCGAACAAACCGGAGCGGTCCCGCGCCTCGATGAGCGGGTCGATGTCGCTCGCGCGCAGCGCGACCGGCTTCTCCACCAGCACGTGCTTGCCCGCCTCGAGGGCCTTGATCGACCACTCGACGTGCAGGTGGTTGGGCAGCGGGATGTACACCGCGTCGATCTGCGGGTCCGCGAGCAGGCCCTCGTAGGACGAGTGCACCCGGAGGTCCGGCGCGAAGGCACGGAATCCCTCCGCCTTGCCCGACGACGACGTCGCGAGCGCGGCCAGCCGGGCGCCCTCGGCCTCGTGGATGGCGCGGGCCATGTGGTCGCGTGCGAATGCGGAGGCGCCCATGACGCCCCAGCTGACGATGTTCATGTGCTGCCTCCCGACGGTGTATCGCCAGCATAGGGAGCCCGCCCCCCAGCCCGCGCCCCGGCCCCCACCCCACGCCCCCCCTGACGTGATCATGCAAACGTTGCCCGGCGTCTGCCCGCGCGCGGGCCCCGATGAGTCCCGGCGCTCCCGGCGGTCATTACTGTCGAACCCCGTGACGAAGGAGGCCCCTCATGCGCAACGTGACCTACTCGATGGGCGTCTCGCTCGACGGCTACATCGTCGGGCCGGACGGCGGCTTCGACTGGACCGCGCCCGACAAGGAGGTCTTCCGCTTCTGGATCGACGAGATCCGAGGGGTCGGCGTCCACCTGATGGGGCGACGGCTGTACGAGACGATGCTGTACTGGGAGACGGCCGACCCCGCGTCGCTCGACAACGCAGAGCTCGAGTGGGCCGCGCTCTGGAATCCGCTCCCCAAGGTGGTGTTCTCCACCACGCTGTCGGCGGTGCAGGGCAATGCCCGCCTGGCGTCGGGCGGCCTGGCGGAGGAGATCGAGCGGTTGCGCGCAGAGCCGGGGGACGGCGAGATCGCGATCGGGGGCGCGACGCTCGCCGCCGACGCGGCCGCGTTGGATCTGATCGACGAGTACCGGGCCATCGTCCACCCGGTGCTGCTCGGCGGTGGCATCCCGTACTTTCCGCAGCGCGAGCGCCGGGTGGATCTCGAGCTCGTCGGGACCCGTACCTTCAGCTCGAAGGCCCTCTACCTCCACTACCGCGTGGCCCGCTAGCCGGCCGGTCCGCGTCGGCCCCGGCCGACGACGGGGAGGCGCGGCGTCGCGCGTCCGTTCTCCTAAGCGCGCGCGAGCTCCTCGGCGATCTGCCGCCCCCACGCCGCGATCTGGTCGAAGTCACGCCAGTCGCCCTTGGGCACGAACCGCTCGAACGGTCCGCCCATCCCGTCGCCGACCCGCCCTGCGAACGTGGCGTACCCGCGCGCCCCGACGTCGATCTTCTGCATCGACCGGTCGACCACCCCGGGACCGGCGGCCGCGACGGCCTCGTCCTCCTTCGGGCCGCCGCCCGTGGGCCCGCTGCAGAACAGCCAGGTCGGCATCGCGCGCAGCGCACCGCGGTTCTTCCGCACGAACGTGCGCGCGTCGCCGGCCCACCGTCCCGCGTACACCCCGCTCCCGACGACGGCGGCCCCGTACCCGGTCAGGTCCGTCACCTCCGCCGCCGGCCGGGCCTCGGCCTCGACGCCCGCTTCCCGCATCGCCGTCGCCAGCGCCTGCGCGATCTCCGCCGTCCCGCCGTACTTGCTCGCGTACGCCACGAGCACCTGACCATCCATCACACACGCCTCCCTGGACGAGCTGCCCCTGGGGCAAATGCTTCTCGGATCGGGCCCCGATGTCGAGGGGCCGGAGGCGGCCGACGACGGGGTGTCTCCCGTTCGGTGCTCAGCGAACGGGCGCCCGGAATCGAAGCGGGTGCGACGCGGTTGGAACGGGTGTCCGCGCCGCAGGGTCAGCCCTGGGGTACGAGCAGTGCTCAGGCGAAACGAGGTTCCCCCATGACCGTTGCCACCGTCTCACCCGCGACCTTGAACCGCACCGACCGCTGCGACCGGTGCGGCGCGCAGGCCTTCGTCCGCGCGACCCTGCCCAGCGCGGACGGGACGGGGCTGCTCTTCTGCGGTCACCACTTCCGCACGCACGAGCTCGCGCTCGTCGCCGCCGGCGCGGCCATCCAGGACGAGCGCCAGCGCATCGACGAGGAGCTCAACGCCCCGGAGGCCTGAGCCGGCCCGCTAAGCCGAGTCCTGCCTCGATGCAGACCCCGACTCCTCTGTCTCTGGCCTGTGCACAGCGCACGTGTGTAGGGGCAAGTCACCTACGTTCGAGGACGAGGACAAGGGGGGTCCGTGGGCGGTCACGTCTTCGTGGACGAGTCGAAGGCGCGCGGCTACCTTCTGGTCGCGAGCGTCGTACTCCCAAGCGAGCTCGGCCCTTGTCGGAAGGCTGTCCGTGATCTGATGCTCCCCGGCCAGAAGCGTCTGCATATGAAGAGCGAAGGAATGACCCAGCGCAGGCGGATCCTGTCGGTGCTCACGGCTCTGGAGTCGAGAGCAACGATCTACCAAGCGGGCGGCTCGTACCAGACCGATCTTGCCCGACGTGAGGCGTGCTTGGAGAGGTTGATTTGCGACATCCTCGCGGCAGGTCACACGTTCCTGTGCCTGGAGTCGGACGAGACCCTGGACGCACGTGATCGCAGACAGCTCGCGGCGCTGACACGAGCCCACGGCAACGCCGCCACGTTTCACTATCGGCACGAACGGGCTGCGCAGGAGCCTCTGCTCGCCATCCCCGACGCCATCGGCTGGGCGTGGGCTCGGGGTGCCGACTGGCGCCGGCGGACACGGGCTCTAGTGAACTCCGTCATCGACGTCTGACCAGCGCGAAGCCCGAGCGCCACAACCGTCCGGAAGGGTCTCGGGCTCACTTCCCGCCGCTACTGCAACGGGCAAGACTCATGCTAGGCGTCCCACCTGGCCTCGACAATGGCCCCGACTGGGACCTGGGGATGCGGGGCGTGCAAAGTCTGCATGATCACGACAAGGGGGGCGGGGAGCCGGGCGGGCCGTGCAACGTTTGCATGATCACCGCGAGGGGGTGGGGCGAGGGGGTGGGGGAGGGGGCGCGGCTACCGCCCGGGTGACCACGCGACGGCGTCGTGCAGGCGACGACGCACGCCCTCCCCGCCCAGGCGTTCGATCTCGCCCCGCGGCCCGACCACCACGACCAGCACCCGCGCGCGCGACAGCCCGGTGTAGAGAAGCCTGCGCGCCCGCTCGGCCTCGCGGAACCCGTTGACCGCGAGCACCACCACGGTGCGCTCGAGCCCCTTGAAGCCGAGCACGTGGCCGTAGAACACGTCGGTGCCGGCGAAGAAGTCGTCCCAGTAGGCGGCGTGGCCGGCGGCCTCGACCATGTGCGCCTGCTCGGGGTGGCGCCGGCCGGTTGCGAGCAGGGCGATCTGCCCGGGCTCCCAGCCCTCGTCGAGCAGAGCCTCGACGGCGTCGTCGGCCGCCTCGATCGCGCCGTCGTACGGGACGTCGACCACGCGCGCCGGCGCCCCGGAAAGGCCGCGCGGACGCACCTCGGCCTCGCTGAACGCGCCGAACAGCTGGGCGATCTGCTTGGTGGAGCGCAGGTTCTCGCTGAGCTCGAACGGGGGCAGCTCGATGGGCGCGGCGCCGTCGCGGGCGAACACGTGCTGGGACTCGTCCATGAACACGAACAGCCCGCCGCGCTCGGGGTCGCGCAGGCAGCGCAACAACGAGGGCCACCACAGGGCGCCGAAGTCCTGGGCCTCGTCGACCACGACGGAGTCGAACAGGTCGTCGGGCGGTCGGGTCGCGGCGAGCTCGCCGAGTGCGGTCGGCAGGCGGAACTCCCAGTCGTCGGCGTCGTCGTCGGCGCCGGGCTCGGCACCCCAGAGCACCGGCAGCTCGTGGAACAGGCCCACGAAGGCCGGTCGCTGGCCGGCGGGCCACGTCGCGGTGACCCGCTCGAGGTAGCGGCCCAGGCCGCGGGAGTAGCAGAGCAGGGCGACGCGCTCGCCGGTCTTGGCGCGGCGTCGGGCCTGCTCGAGCGCGAGCCACGTCTTGCCCGACCCGGCCGCGCCGATGATCCGGATCCGGTTCTGGTTGCCCAGCAGGTCCAGGATGCGGCCTTGCTCGCGGGTGAGCTGGTCGATGCGGTCCTCGTGCTGGGCGGCGGCGGTGAGCGCGTCGACCTGGGCGGGGAAGGCGCCGGCGAGGAGTTCGACCAGGTGCACGACGTCGGCCTCGGTCGGCACCGCGTGCCCGGCACCGTGGGCGTCGATCGCGTCCCGGACGCGGGTGGCGGCGGTGGCGAGGTCGTCGCGGTCCAGGATCATCGCGCGCGGGGCCTCGGGCAGGTCCCATTCGGCGGGGATGCGGGTGTGCGGGAACGCGGCCAGGTGGGCGGTGCGCACGCGCGCGGCCGTGGACTGGCCGTGGTCGGCGAGCCAGCGGGTCAGGGCGTGCCGGGCGTCCTGCACCTGGGTGAACGGGTCGATGCGGTGCGTGTGCGGCGGGTGCCCCTGGAGCCAGGCGCCCTGGTCGCGGGTGATGTGGCCGCCCTTGACCTCGATCGCCGCCAGGCCGTGGCCCGGCCAGGCGACGAGCAGGTCGATCTCGTGCTCGTGGTTCCGATCCTGGACGTGCAGGCCGTGGAAGAGCGCGACGTCGTCGGGTAGCTGCTCGGCGAGCGCGCGATGCACGGCGTGCTCCGCGCCGCCGTCGTCGGCCGGGAAGCGCGGGGCGGGCGGGTAGAGGCGCGGCATGAGGCTCCTGGCGACGGGTCCCCTGTGGCTTCGGTAGCCCGAGGGGCGGGCTTGAGCCCGGTGCCCCTAGAGAGCGACCAGCGTCGCGGCAGCGCGAGGGCTGGGACAGCGCGGCGGCCGGGCCGTCCGCCGTAGGGTCTCGTGCGTGGACTTCCCGCGTCAGCCGACCGCCGCGATCGCGATGCTGACCCTCGTCGCCGGGCTCGCCGTGGCGCAGGCCACGAACCAGGTGCTCGGCGGGGCGGTGCTCGTCGCGGGCGTCGCCTGGTGCGTGCTGCGCGAGGTGCGACGCACGCGGTGGTGGCGGATCGCCGTCGTCGTCGTGGTCGGTGCGGGCTCCTTTGCGGCGGCGCACGTGGTGGCGCCCACGGTGGGCGGGTGGCCGGCGGTGGTCATGGCGGCGCTGGTCCTCGGGGCGGTGACCTACCTGCTGGTCGACCGGCCGGGCGAGAAGGCGCGGGAGAAGCGGGAGTCCTGAGCCGAGGTGGCGGCCCGCTCGCGTACGGCCCGTCCGGCCCTCGCGCGGGGCTGCGCGTAGCCTCGAAGGACGTGGGCCTGTCCCGCAGCAGGCCCCTGGGGCGGAGGGGCGACCATGACCACGGGGACCACACCGCAGCGCCGCGGGCACGGCGCACCGACCGGCACGACAGAGAGCGGCACGGCGAAGACCGGCACAGGGACGAGCGGCGAGCGCGTCGCACGCGCCGTCGCGGAGGAGGCCCGGGAGACTGCGTGGGAGCGGCCCAGCTTCGCCAAGGGCCTGTACCTCGGTGCGTTCGACCTGTCCCTCGTGCACCCGCTGCCGGAGACGGACCCGGACGACGCCGCCCGCGGGGAGGCGTTCCTCGCCGAGCTCGAGGCGTACTGCCGCACGATCGACGGCCGACGGATCGAGCGCGAGGACCACGTGCCCGACGACGTCCTCGACGGCCTGGCGCGGCTCGGCGCCTTCGGCATCAAGATCCCCCGCCGGTACGGCGGCCTCGGGCTGCCTCTCCTGCACTACGGGCGCGCGCTCATGCTCGTCGCCAGCGTGCACCCGAGCCTCTCCGCACTGCTGTCGGCGCACCAGTCCATCGGCGTCCCGGAGCCGGTGCGCATGTTCGGCAGCGAGGCGCAGAAGGAGGCGTACCTCCCTCGCTGCGCGCGCGGCGCGATCTCCGCCTTCCTGCTCACCGAGCCCGACGTCGGCTCCGACCCCGCCCGGATGCGCGCCACCGCGACCCCCACCGAGGACGGCGCGGCGTACCTGCTCGACGGCGTGAAGCTGTGGACCACGAACGGGCCGATCGCCGAGCTGCTCGTGGTGATGGCGGCCGTGCCGCGGGGCGAAGGTCGGCGGGGCGGCATCACCGCGTTCGTCGTCGAGGCGGACACCCCGGGGATCACCGTGGAGCGCCGCAACCAGTTCATGGGCCTGCGCGGCATGGAGAACGGCCTCACGCGGCTGCACCAGGTGCGGGTGCCGGTCGAGAACCGGATCGGCGAGGAGGGCCAGGGCCTGCGCATCGCCCTGAGCACGCTCAACACCGGCCGGCTGTCCATTCCGGCGATCTGCGCCGGCGCGGGCAAGTGGTCGCTGAAGATCGCGAGGGAGTGGTCGCGCGAGCGCGTCCAGTGGGGCCGTCCGGTCGGCGAGCACGAAGCGGTCGCGGGCAAGCTGGCGTTCATCGCGGCGTCGACGTTCGCCATGGAGTCGGTCTTCGAGGTGTCCGCGGCGCTGGCCGACGCCGGGCAGAAGGACGTCCGCATCGAGGCGGCGCTGGCCAAGCTGTGGGCGAGCGAGATCTGCCACCTCGTCGCCGACGAGCTCGTGCAGGTGCGCGGCGGGCGCGGCTACGAGACCGCCGACTCCCTCGAGGCTCGCGGGGAGCGCGCCGTCCCCGCCGAGCAGGTGTTGCGCGACATGCGGATCAACCGGATATTCGAGGGGTCCTCGGAGATCATGCGCCTGCTCATCGCGCGCGAGGCGGTCGACACCCACCTGGCCGCCGCGGGCGACCTCGCCTCGCCTGACGCCGACCTGGCCGCCAAGGCACGCGCCGCGGCGGCGGCGAGCGGCTTCTACGCGCGCTGGCTGCCACGGCTGGTCGTCGGCGCGGGCGACCTGCCGACGGCGTACGGCGAGCTCGGCCGGCTGGCACCGCACGTGCGGTTCGTCGAGCGGTCGTCCCGCGCGCTCGCCCGGCAGACCTTCTACGCGATGGCCCGCTGGCAGGTGCGCTTGGAGAAGCGCCAGCTGCTGCTGGGGCGCGTAGTGGACGTCGGCGCGGAGCTGTTCGCGATGACCGCCGTGTGCGTGCGGGCCGAGGCGATCCGCCGGCGCGACCCCGAGGAGGGGCGGTCGGCCTACCTGCTGGCGGACGCGTTCTGCCGGCAGTCGCGGCGGCGCGTCCGCGAGCTGTTCCGCGCACTGCGCCACGCCGACGACGCCGCCGACCGCACGCTCGCGCGGTCCGTGCTCAAGGGCGAGGCGACGTGGCTCGAGGCCGGCGTGCTCGACGTGTCGGAGGGCACGGGGCCGTGGATCGCACCGTCCGAGCCGGGCGTGTCGGTGCGGGAGGACGTCCGACGACGGCGGTGAGGGCGACGGCGTCGACGACGGCGTAGGCCAGAACAAGCGGGGACACGCCCTGGACGGTGGCTAGGCTTTCGCTGGCGCGGCAGCTGGTCCGCGCCCAGGCGCGAGGGTCGCGCCACCTAGTGGAAAGGCAGCGGTGCAGACGACGACGCAGCTCAGCAGGGACGGCAGCGTCCACGTGACCGACGAGCGGATCAACACCGTCTCGCACCTGGCCGCCGCCTGCTTCGCCGTCGTCGGCGCGGCCCTGCTGATCGCGCAGGCGGCCGCGCAGGGCGACCCGTGGAAGATCGTCGGGTTCGCCATCTACGGCTTCTCGATCATCATGCTGCTCGTCTCCAGCACGCTGCACCACGGCATCGACGCCGGACCGCGGGTGAACGACGTTCTGCGGACCCTGGACTACGCCTCGGTGTTCCTGCTCATCGCGGGCTCCGTCACGCCGCTGGTGCTGGTGCTCTTCCGGAACACGTACGGCTGGACCGTCCTGGGCGCGGTCTGGGCGATCGCCGCCGCCGGCATCGCCCTGCGCTCGGCGCTGCGGGGGCTGCCGAAGCACGTCACGAACACCCTCTACATCACGCTGGGCTGGATGCCGGTGCTGCTGGCCGGCGCGGGCATCGACCTGCCGTTCGGCGCGTACGCCCTGATGGCGGCCGGCGGTCTCATGTACAGCGCGGGCTTCGTGATCTTCGTGATCGAGCGGCCCAACCCCGTGCCCGGAGTGTTCGGCTTCCACGAGATCTGGCACCTGATGGTGGTGGCGGCCGCGGTGCTGCACTACCTGCTGATGTACCTGTACGTGCTGCCGGCGTAGGCAGACGACGACGCCGGTTAGCCCTCAGGAGTCCTCGGCCCCCGGCGCCGGGAGGCCCAACTCGCCGGCGATGGAGAAACTGCGCTTCGGCTTCTTGCCATGCATCCAGAGCACCACATCGACCACGCGCAGCCGAGACGTCCGGTTCCAGGTCAGCATCGGCGCTAAACGCGCGGGCGGCGACTCGCCTACCGGTGAGGCTGGTGAACGCGAGCACCAGAGGCTGGTAGTGGTTCATCGCGTCGAGCAGGGTTGCTGGCCAGACCGGGCATGCCATGACCCTATGACCAAGCACGGCGTGGGCCGGGCGTCCGCCGGTTCGTGCAGCGGACGAGTGACGTCCACGGGACCGGACGGCACTATGCCACGATCACCGGAGGTGCGAAACGGCCGTGTGCCGGGCGCTCCGCCCCGCCCGTTCACAGGCGTTCACACCTCTCCTAGAAGGCGGTGGAGGCCATCCGCTTCCGGGTCGAGTAGCCGGGTGAAAAGTCCGGGCCGCGCAGAACCTCGATCGCAGGCGGCGGATTCCCTGTCACCGCACACCGCTAGCATCCGAGGCACACTCAATCAGGGCAGGGGCGTGACCGATGACGGATGGCGAGCTCGTTGTTGAGGCCGACGAGCGCGAGCTCGGGCTCCGGACAACTGGAGGCGTCAGCGGTGCCACGACGGCGTGGCCCTCACCCCCACCCCAAGCAAGACACGTTGAGAGCCCAGACAGGGAGTCCCGTTGAACTGGAGCAGGGGCGACGGCCCGCTCGCGGGCGTTGTGCTCGAACAAACCGGGGCATGTCTCGCGGTCTACCGGGAGGACCCGAGCCGCATCGCGCAGGACGCAAACAACGAGTTGCGCATCGCCGAGGGCGGCTACCGCGGTCGACAGCTCTACGAGTTGCTCCAGAACGCGGTTGACGCTGCACGAGGGGGAGGCGGTCGGGTGGAGGTGCGCCTCACCAAGACCCATCTCTACGTGGCCAACGACGGTGAGCCATTCACCGAAGAGGGCGTCAGGGCGCTCATGGCGTCCGACCTGTCACCTAAGGACGACGAGCGGATCGGACGCTTCGGGATCGGATTCAAGTCCGTGCTTGCTGTCACGGCGGAGCCGAAGGTCTTCAGCAGGTCGGTCTCGTTTGCGTTCGACGCTGCGGCCGCAGAGGCCGTCATCCGCGGGGCGGGGTTTGTCGCTCCTCGCTATCCGATGACGCGGCTGGCGACCGTCATTGACCCGGTCGCCGCAGGCGACGCCGACCCCGTACTGCAGGAGCTGATGACCTGGGCCAGCACGGTCGTCGTCCTCCCGGTCCGAGCGCGTCGCCGTGAGCTCGCCGCAGACGTCCGCGCGTTCCCGGCCCACTTCCTGCTCTTCTCCGACCACGTCCACTCCTTGCGACTGGTCGACATGGAGGCGGAGGCCGGCATCCTGGATCGCTCCGTCGCTCTTGAGCGCGGCCCTGCGGGACTGTCCACGGTGGTGGAGGGGGCCCGCCGCGAGGAGTGGCGCGTCTTCCGGAGCTCATGGCGGCCGAGCAAGGAAGCGCTGCGTGACGCAGGCCGCCTAGCGGGACGGGACGTCGTCGATCTCGCGTGGGCGGTGCCTCGACGGCCTCGGCCTGGGATCGGCGTCTTCTGGGCGTACTTCCCGACCGATGCACTGACGACGCTGTCAGGCATCGTCAACGCGCCATGGCAGCTCGGTGACGACCGGCGGACGCTGCTCGAGGGTGAGTTCAACCGGGAACTCCTCACCAAGGCTCTCCCCACCCTCGTGGCCCGCAATGTTGGAGCCCTCCACGACCCCACCAATCCGGGACTCGTCCTCGACGTGTACCCCGCCCGGGGCGACGAGTGGCGGAGCTGGGCTGACCGGGTCCTGAACACCCCGGTCATCGAGGCCCTGCAGAAGACGGCGTCACTCCCCGACTGCTCTGGCCGAGCGGCCCCGCCATCGGGGCTCAGGCTGCTGGCCGAGGGGCTCCGGCAGGAATGGATCGACGAGTGGATCGGATCCGGCTTCGCGCCACTCGACGAGTGGGCACATCCGGCCACCGTCAGCTCCGCTGAGCGCCGGGCGAAGGCGCGGCGACTTGTCGGGCCTGAGACCGAAGGGCCATCAGAGATCACCGAGTGGCTCGAGGCGCTCGTCCGGTCAGGATCGACTGACGCCTCTGGAGCGGCGATCATGCTCGCCGCGCACATGGTTCGGGCTGTCCCCGACAATGCCGAGATCCAGGCAGCCATCCGGGGGGCGCGCGTACTGCGCCTTGAGGACGGTTCCTTCGCCCGCCCCGTCCGGGGGAAGATTTTCGTCCGCGCGAGCGAGGACGACTCCGGGCAGGTGTTCGTGGACGATGACCTCGCCCATCGACCTGGCGTTGCCGACGCCCTTCAGACCCTCGGGATCGCCCTCCACGACAAGCGGGGCGAACTCCAGCACCTCCTCGTCAACGCCGCTGGAACGGATGCCGGATGGCAGCGCATCTGGACGCTGATGAAGGACCTACCCGCGGAGTTCGCAAAGGAGGTCTTCGACGCAGAACTGCCGCGACCGTTCGAGACCCGGGTGCGCGTGCGAACGGCCGCAGGTACGTGGAAGGCGCTCGCCGAGGTCTTCCTCCCCGGGACGATCATCCCCGCGGACGGCTCACGCGACCGCGAGTTCCTCGTCGATCCCAGGATCCACGCGGATGACGTGGACTTCCTTCGTGAGCTAGGTGCGGTGAGCGAACCCGCGTGGCGGGACGAGGCGCCGGTGGAACACTGGCGGGCGCCATACGAACAGGCGATGAAGGACCACTTCATCTCTCAGGCCTCCGGAAGCGCCCCCCGTGCTGAGAACCTCGCCGTGACGGGGTCGGCCACCCTATGGCCGCTCGATCTCATCGAGCACCTGTCCCCCGACGGCAGGCTCGCCATGACGAACGCCATCCTTGGACGGGGACTTGTGAAGCCGTGGACCGTGCGACACACCACCGTCGCGAGCTACGGACGGACGTCGGTGATCGCCCCAGAAATCTGGATGGTGCACAAGCACGGTCTTGTGGACACCTGTTTCGGACCGCTCCGTCCGCGACGCACCGTGCTGCCAGGCGACGGCGTTTCCGAGGACGTACTCCCGGTCGCCCGAGGACTGTCGGAGAAGAACGCGACCAAGATCGGGGTCCGCGCTGATGTCGACGGCCTGACGGACGCGGACTGGTCCTTCTTGAAGCCGATTGCTGATGGTTGGGAGGACGACGACCGCCGAGCCGAGTTCTACGCGTGGTTCTCGTGGAAGTCCGAGCGCGCCGTTCCCGAGGAGCTGGTGGTGCGGGTCGGGCCCCGTCGGCGTGCTGTCAAGCGCGAGAACGTCGGCGCCACGTCGGAACTGGCCGAGTACGAGGCCCTCCTCGAGGCCCAGGTGCCCGCGCTCTACCTCGGTACCGACGAGGATGCGGCCCACATGATCGAGACGTGGGGACTCGCCAGGGGCAGTGACCTCCTCAGACAGGAACTCGTGGCCGAGGAGACGGGTGAGCCGGTCTTCCTCACCGAAGAGTTCCCCCCGCTTGCGTTCAACCCGAACCTAGCTCCCGACGACCGGGACATCACACTGGTCAGGTGCTCACGTCTTGTCCGGCTTCTCGCAACACCGGAGGGTCAAGTCCCTCGCAACATCGCGGTCCACCGCGAGAGGGATCGTGTGCTGGTGACCGCCAGTTCACCGGCCGAGATCCTCCGCCAGGTCTCCGGTGCCCTCAAGCTGGACCTGGATGAGCGGGGGATCGCGCGAGTTCTGGAGCAGATGGCCGAGTCAGCCCAATCCGACCATCGCAAGCGGATCAGGGCCGCCGCGGCCGAGAGTCCCGAGGACGCGCTCGTCGAGGCGGTTGGGATCGAGAACCTCCGGCGACAGGTCCCGCGACAGGCGCTCGATGCACTCGGCGAGGGAGACCTCCTTCCGAGGGACCTCGCCCGGCTCGTCCTGGCTGTCCACGGCATCGGGGTCCTCAAGGCGTTCCGCAGCGTTCTCGAGGAGCAGAGACTCGACCCGCCGCGCGAGTTCTCGGGCCGGCAGAAGGAACGGCGCTGGGTCGCCGAGCTCGGCCTCCCTCAGGAGTGGGCCGGGTTCGCCACACGGTCCGCCCCTGCCCGCGAAGTGATCGACGGACCCGTGAGCCTCGACCCGCTGCACGACTATCAAGAAGTGGTGACGGAGAGGATCCGAGCCCTGCTAGGCGGCTCCGGGCCGGAGCGCGGTGTGGTGTCACTCCCGACAGGGGCCGGCAAGACCCGGGTCACAATCCAGGCGCTTGTCGAGGAGATCGCCGCAGGTCGCCTCTCGGGGCCGGTCTTGTGGATCGCCCAGTCGGAGGAGCTCTGTGAGCAGGCAGCCCAAAGCTGGGCGTACGTCTGGCGGGCCATCGGACCGGCACACGCCCTGACCCTCAGCAGGCTGTGGGGGTCCAAAGACGCGGAGGAGGAGCCTGAAGGCACTCAGGTCGTCATTGCGATCGATGCCAAGCTCGACTCGATCCTTTCGCGCGATGACGAGCGCTACGAGTGGCTGCGCGAACCGAGCGTGGTCGTGGTGGACGAGGCCCACACGTCGGTGTCGCCCCGCTACACGCGTCTGCTCGAATGGCTCGGGAGAGGTGGCAGGACCCGGACCGGGCGCTTCCTCCTCGGCCTCACGGCGACCCCTTACCGAGGCACCTCCGACGAGGAGACGAAGAGGTTGGTCCGCAGGTACGACAGCAACCTCCTCGATCGCGACGTACTCGGGGACAAGCCCTACCTGGAGCTCCAGAAGCTGTGCGTGCTCGCCCAGATAGACCGCCGCACCGTCGCCGGTGCTCGCGTCGAGTTCACGGACGACGAGATCCGCGAGATCGCGGACAACAACAAGTTCCCCTCCCGCACGGAGGAAGACCTCGGCAACGACCGCGAGCGCAACGAGAGGATCGTCCGGTCGATCCTCGACCTCCCGGACGACTGGACCGTGTTGCTCTTCGCCCCATCCGTCGAGAACGCGCGCGCGTTGGCGGCGCTCCTCTCCTACCGGGGCGTCCCGGCGGTCTCCATCTCGTCCGGAACGGAGACCTCGGCCAGGCGCCACTACATCGATCAGTTCCGTGAGGGGCGCATCCGGGTCCTCACCAACTACGGCGTCCTCGCCCAAGGATTCGACGCACCGCGGGTCCGGGCCGTGTACGTGTGCCGCCCGACGTTCAGCCCGAACGTCTACCAGCAGATGGTCGGTCGCGGGCTTCGCGGTCCTCGCAACGGCGGATCCGATCGCGTTCTGATCGTCGACGTCGAAGACAACCTCAACCACTTCGGCGACCGCCTGGCATTCCGAGACTTCGAGAAGATCTGGCTCTCGTGACGGTCCCGACACTCGATGCTGCACAGACCGCTGCGGCAACCATCGCTCCGAGCGAGCGGCAGCTGGTGGTGGCCGGTCCGGGTGCCGGCAAGACCGAAGTCGTGTCTGCGCTCCTGGCGCACCTCGTCGTGGATGAGGAGCTCGAGCCCGGGGTGGACGTGCTGGTCGTGACGTTCTCCCGGGCGGCGGTCGACGCGGTGAAGCGGCGCTTGAGGGCCGCGGACGTCCAAGCAGGGGCTGCCGTCCACACCCTCGACGCGCTCGCCGCAAGGATCGTCGGTGAGACGTCCGACCACGATGTCGCGCGCATGTCATTCGACGATCGGGTGAAGCGCGCCCACGAGGCCCTCCTCGGTGGTCTCTGGGAACCGGCCGGAGACCTGGCGCACGTGGTGGTGGACGAGGTTCAGGACGTCGTCGGTATCCGTGCGGACTTCCTCCTCGCGCTTCTCGATCAGCTGCCAGGCGACGCCGGCTTCACGCTCTTGGGTGACCCCGCGCAGGCGATCTACGACTTCCAGCTCGATGGGCCGTCAGCGACGACGAACGACAAGTTCCTCCGCCGCGCCACCGGCCTTGCGGGGGCCGTCGAACGCGAACTCACCGGCAACTACCGTGCAACCACTCGCGAGGCGCGCCGCGCCGCTGCCCTCCGGGAAGGGGCTGTGGCGAATCTCGGCGATGCCCGTGACACGGTGAGAGGTTTCGTCGAGTCGCTGGTGCCGATGGAACTCGACGAGCTGCCGCCCATCCTGACTCTCCCTGGCGAGACCTCCGCCGTGCTCGCGCCCGACAACGGTCGGGCCCTACTCATCGCCCACGAACTGTGGGAACGCGGAGTTCGCGCGACGCTTCGGCGACCCGCACGCGAGCCGGTCATCGACCGCTGGGTCGCGGAGACCTTGTCCGGGCGACCGACCTGGACGAGGGACGAACTCCTGGCGGCGCACGATGACGACGAGGTGGCGGCAGCCCGTTGGCGTGACCTTCGCGGCGTGGTGCGACCACGCGGCGGGACGATCGACACGAGCGCCGTTGCCGCAAGGCTCGCGCGCGGTGCCCTACCCCCGGAGATCGCCGCGTCCGAAGGTTCCGGCCAGTACGTGTCGACGATCCACCGCGCGAAGGGACTGGAGTTCGACACCGTCGTCCTCGCCCGCTACCAGGCGCGGGAGGACGAGGACGTGGCCGCGGCGACGCGGTTGGCGTACGTCGCGATCACGAGGGCGCGCGTGCGCCTCTGTCGGATGGATGGCCCGACGCACTGGGCTCTACGGATAGACCGGAGAAGCGGCCGGTGGTACGTCGGTGGCAAGTCTCCTTGGCAGACGTATCGACTTGAACTGCGAGGAGATGACCTCGACCGGAGCGTCCCACCGGGAGAAGACCGGGAGTCGGTCCAAGAGCACCTACGGCGGCGAGTCCAGCAAGGGGATCCGCTGGATCTGGTGCTGGACCACATGCGGAGCACCTTGACGGTGCCCATCTGGAAGGTGTTGCACCGCGGCGTCGAGATCGGCGCGACCAGCGAGCACTTCGGGCGCGAGCTCGCCGCGCGTGTCGGGCCACCGAGCACCCGACGGCCGCCGACCCTTGCCTGGCCGGCGCTCCTCGGGGCACGTGTTGAGTCGATCGCAACCGTTGTTGGCGAGCCGCAGCGCTCCGAGCCGGGACCCGTCGGCCGGTATGGGATGTGGCTGTCGGTACGGGCCGTAGGTCTGCTGCAACTTCGATGGAGGGCGGACACGTGACCGATCTGGACCCGTGGTACGAGGCGCGCGAAGCGATGAGAACCGCCTTGGCCGAGGATCTCCTCGGGAGTGCCGACGACCGCATCCTCGAGGAGCCGCCACTCGATCGGTTCATCGTCGGCATTCTCCGGCCGGCTTCCGATGAGTTGATCGAGGACTCGGGCGCGGTGCCTGAGGAGGAATCGGGCACTGCGATCGACGGTGGCTACGACCCCGGGGTCGATCTCTCCCGGATGCGCTATCCCTCCTCGATGGGTCTCACGTTCGCAGTGGTGCCCGACGAGTCACCGACGGTTGTGCTGCGAGCGGCGGCAGACCGCTACGTCCCCGAAGTGGGAGCGGGTGCGACTGGGCGCACCACCGCCCCGGTGCGGTGGAACCTGGTGACGGGCGACGAGATCGAGTGCACGGTCGACGCGAGTGTGACCGGTCCCGCCATCCACGCGGTCGCCACGGGACTCACACTCCGCGTCCTGGTACGCGAGCCGGTCGACGGAGTCGTCGGCATCACCGCCGTGCTCGTCAACGAGTTCCCTCGTCCCGCGTCGGGTCCTGTCGACGAGTGGTGCTGGTTCCGCCCCAAGATCGTCGCAACGGCACCGGTGGGCCGCTTCAGTGAGCGGGTCACACGACGTCGGGGCGGAGGTGACCTCGATGATGCCGCGTCCGACCTTCTCTTCCGCGACAAGACGAGCATCTCGGTCGGCCACGGATGCGCGGTGGACTGGGACGATGCGGGCGCTCTCAACTGCCTGGCGACGACCTTCCTCCCTCACCACGACCTGCGGGTCTCCCGTGCGGAGCGGCGAGACGTCCCTCCCCTGGGCATGACGACGCTCGCTGGCACGGATGATCGCTCCGCGCTTCGCGGGCTCCTCCACGCATACGAGGCGTGGATCAGCGAGCAGGAGGAGCGACTCGACACGATCGATGAGGACTTCCGTGACGTCGCCCGGCGACACCTCCAGGACGCGCGTACCGCCGCGGGACGGATCGGAGGTGGCATCGACCTGCTCGACCGGGATCCCGACGCCTCGCGCGCGTTCAGGGTCATGAATCGCGTGATGCAGGAACAGCGTGCCCGGCAGGAGATGATCCGCGGTCACCTGCCCGCGCCGGACCCGACCGAGCAGCACTGGCGCCCGTTTCAGCTTGCGTTCATCCTCCTGAGCCTGTCAGGCATCGCAGAACCCGAGTCGGACGAACGGGAGGTCGCCGATCTTCTGTGGTTCCCGACCGGCGGTGGCAAGACGGAGGCATACCTGGGACTCATCGCCTTCACCCTGGCGCTGAGGCGCCTCCGCATGACCAAGGGCGCGGGCGGAGGGGTCGCCGTGATCATGCGCTACACACTGCGCCTGCTCACGCTCCAACAGTTCGAGCGTGCAGCCGGACTCATCTGCGCGCTCGAAGAGTGGAGGCGCCACGAGGTGTCCGCCAGTGCACCGATATCCATCGGTCTCTGGGTGGGTCAGTCCGCGACACCGAACCGGGTCGATGCCGCCCGCCGCGCCCTTCGCAAGCAGGAGAGCGGCGAGCTGTCCGACGATGACGGCAACCCGCGACAGTTGCTGCGTTGCCCCTGGTGCGGCACCGCACTGCCGGGGTCCGCGTACGACGCCGATGTCAGGGCCGACCGAATGACCGTTCGTTGCCCGGGCCCGGGGTGCCCGTTCGGCGACGGGCTTCCCGTGCATGTGGTCGACACGGACGTCTACCGGGAACGACCCTCCCTCTTGATCGGCACCGTCGACAAGTTCGCGCTTCTTGCCTGGGAGGAGCGTGCGGGAAGGATATTCGGGACCGACGGCGCCGTCGAGCCTCCCGACCTGGTCGTTCAAGACGAGCTGCATCTGATCAGTGGTCCTCTCGGGACACTCGTGGGCTTGTACGAGATGGCGGTCGACGCCGCCGCCACGGGCGCGGCCCGACCCAAGTTGGTTGCTTCGACCGCGACGATCCGTCGCGCCCGGGACCAGGTCAAAGCCGTGTTCGACCGTGAGCCGCAGCAGTTCCCACCACCGGGCATCGAGCCGGAGGACTCGTTCTTCGCCGTCGAGGCGCCGCCCGAGGAGTTGCCGACGCGGCAGTACGTGGGAGTCATGGCCCCGGGTACGAGCCACGCAACCCTGCTCGTCCGGAGCTACGCAGCGCTCCTTCAGGGGGCTGAGCGGCTCGCCGCTCCACCGGAGGTCCGGGACGCGTACTGGACCCTGCTCGGCTACTTCAACAGCCTCCGCGTCCTCGGAGCGGCCTACATGCAGTCCATCGACGACGTTCCCGACAGGATCGGCGTCGTCGCCGGGCGGTACGCCGAGGAGCCCCGCGAGCTCTCCACACCCCGTGAACTGACTTCGAGGGTGCGGTCAGGACAGGTGCCCGAGGAGCTCGACCGCCTCGCAAGCCCCGTCGGCACGCCGGAGTGCCCCGACATCGTCCTCGCGACGAACATGATCTCCGTCGGCGTGGACGTCAACCGTCTCGGGCTGATGGTCGTTATGGGACAGCCTCAGACCACGTCGGAGTACATCCAGTCGACGAGCCGCGTGGGCCGACTGCGCCCGGGCCTCGTGGTCACCCTCTACAACGCGGCGAGGACCCGGGATCTTTCGCACTACGAGTCCTTCGTGCCTTACCACCGCGCGCTGTACCGGCAGGTCGAAGCAACGGGGGCGACGCCCTTCGCTCCCAGGGCGGTCGACCGCGGTCTGCACGGCGTGGTCGTCGCGCTGACGCGGCTCCTCCATCAGCAGGCCGCCAGCGACAAGTCCGTGGGCGCCGGGGTCGACCCGGAGATCATCAAGCACGTCACCGACGTCATCGGACGACGTGTGCTCTCCGTCGACGGCCGCCGCGCGGCCAGCGTGCTGGACGCGCTCGAGGCGCTGCACGACCACTGGCAGGACGGGCTCAGGGACGGCAAGGTCACCAAGTACGTCGCCTGGCGCGCGCCGACGGAAGGAGCACTGATACGCCCGGCAGGCGGGGATGTCGGCGGTGGGGAGTCGCTGACCTTGGCGTTCCCCGTCACGGAACCCGCCTGGCCGACCCTCACGAGCCTGCGCAACGTTGATGCCGAGAGCACTCTCTACCTCCTGCGAAGGAGCAAGTCCCGTGGCTAAGAGGATCGGCTCGGCTCGCCAGAGCCAACTGGTGACGACCTACGGCGTCGGCAGCGTCATCCCGGTGGAGCAGAGCAGCTACATGATCATGGGGATCGACGACTGGCCCGAGAGTGCGCCGCGGATCGACGAGCCACGCCTGGCACGCGCAATGGGGGTCCACCACTTCTGCGCTCCACCGGCCGGGCGACGCAACGGGGATGTCCCGGTCACTCGATTCCCGCTGATGCACTACTGCCCCAAGTGCCACCGGCTCGGGAAGCTCTGGGAACTCGCGGACGACGACAGCACGTGGTGCCGGACGTGCGGGGACACCAAGCTCGTCCCGTCGAGATTCGTAGCATGCTGCGAGCACGGCCACATCGAGGACTTCCCGTACTTCGCCTGGGTGCACCGCGGCGCCGAGAGCGGCGACCAGAGCGAGCGTCGACACAACCTGACCTTGCGTGCGCTCGGACGCTCGTCATCGCTCTCCGACATCCTCATCGGCTGTTCGTGCGGCGTCGAACCGAAGTCGCTCGCCGGTGCGTTCGGCAAGCAGGCACTCATCCGATACACCTCGTGCCGAGGCAGGCGGCCCTGGCTTCCGACCGACGACCCTGAGGGGTGCGAGAAGGCCCTGCGAACTCTCCAGCGTGGCTCGTCGAACGTCTGGTTCTCCGCCACCCGGTCCACGATCTCGATCCCCCCGTGGTCCACGGCCGCAGCGGCGCTCGTGGAAGGGCAGTGGGCCACGCTCAAACACATCACGGACGACGCCCTTCCCGGCGTCGTGGCCGGCATGGCGGCGAACAACCCGAGGGTGACTGCCGAAGCCGTCCTCGCTGTCATCGCGCGACGGAAGGGCGTCTTCCTGGCAACGCCGCCGACCGATGCAGAGCTGCGCGCCGACGAGTACCGCGCCCTCACGCTGGGGACCGCACCACGAGACCGGCTCGACGACTTCGTATGCGAGCCACGCGATGTCCCCGACGTGCTCTCGGAGGTAATCGAACAGATATCCGCCGTGGATCGGCTACGCGAAGTCTCTGCTCTCGAAGGCTTCTCGCGTGTCGTGCCGCACGTCCCCGGAGAGGACCGACCACTAGCGCCGCTGTCCGACGCCTCGCCGGGGTGGCTGCCCGCGATGGAGATCCACGGCGAAGGCATCTTCGTTCGGCTCCGCGAAGACGTCGTGGCCGATTGGGAGGCGAGTTCATTCGCCGGTGACCGCGTGTCGCTCATCAACCGGTCCAAACGACGGCGTGACCTCGCGCTGGACCGGCCCGAGTCGCCGCCAGTGAGCGCTCGACGTGTCGCGCTACACACCCTCTCCCACATCCTCCTCGGCGAGCTGAGTCTGCACGCCGGCTACCCCGCGGCAGCTCTACGCGAACGCGTCTACGCGGGGGACGGACAGACGGGCATCCTCATCTATACCGCCTCGTCCGATTCGGCCGGGAGCCTCGGTGGTCTCGCCGCCTTGGCCGACACCGATCGATTGGCCCCCGTGCTCCTCGCGGCAATCGACCGTGCCGCGTGGTGCTCCTCCGACCCCGTCTGCGCAGAATCGCGGGGCTCAGGCCTCGACAACCTCAACCTCGCCGCCTGTCACGCCTGCCTTCTCCTGCCGGAGACGAGTTGCGAGTCAGGCAACGTCTTCCTGGACCGGGCAGGTGTCGTCGGTCCCGCCGACCACCCCGACAACGGGTTGCTCGCCGAACTTCGTTGACCTGGACGGCCGGTCCGCGCGAGGCATCCCGGCAGTAGCTCAGACGCCCTGCTGGCCGCCGCGCCCACGGCCCAATCGTGGACCCAACCACGACCTACTGGCTCTCGTCCGCCGGCGGTCTGGAGACAGGAACCCCTCAGGCGGGCCTACGGTGTCGCTAGTCTCGCTGCGTGCGACCGAACGAGCATGAAGGGCTCTTCGACCTCCCCGACAACCCTGGGACCGATTCCGACCCGGACCCGGAGGAGACCACTCAGGTCGACGCGGACCGCGGCGCGACCTGGTATCCGCAGTCGATCGTCGATGCGCTACCTGAACCGGCGCGGGACTCTGCCCTGGAGGCGGCCTTCGAGTGGTTCCTCCAGCAGGACCCTGACGGAGAGCGGTTCGGGTCGGTGCTCAGGGAGTCGCTGGACCAGGTCCTCGACGGTCCTCGGACGATGCGGTTCAGGTACTCGGACCTTCGCAAGACCGAGAAGACGCATGTCGGCACAATCGTGGAGATCAATCTCGGCAAAGAGTTCGATCTGGCCGACGGCGACAAGATGGACTACTCCGTCGCCGGGCATGACGTCGACTGCAAGTACTCGATGCTCCTGGGGGGGTGGGAGCTCCCGCTGGAGTCATTGGGGCACCTCGTGCTCCTCACCTGGGCGGACGATGGCACGAGCCGTTGGGCAGCTGGCCTGTGGAGGGTCGACCCTCGTCACTTGGGTAGAGGATCCGGAAACCGCGACAGGAAGCGCAAGATGGTCAAGTCCGGCCAGGAGAAGATCACCTGGCTCTGGAGGGAAGCCTCTCTCGACGAGAACCTCCTGCTGCACCTGCCTGACGATCAGGTCGCACGGATCCTTGCCGCACGCAGCGGTCAGCAGCGAGTCAACGAGCTGTTCCGCCTCGTGCAGCACCGGATCATCCGACGAGACGTCGTCCTGACCGTCGCGCAGCAGAAGGACGGACCACGTCGGGCGCGTATGGCACGCGAGACGAAGCATCTCGGCGGGGAAGGCATCATCGTGCTCGGCCACTACGAGTGGGACGTCGCGGTCGCGAATCGGCTGGGGTTGCCGGTCCCCCGCAACGGGGAGTGGGTCTCCGCGCGTGTCGCTCCTGCAGACGCCGAGGGGCCGAACACGTTCTGGGCCGACGGGCACTGGTGGCGGTTGGCTGGGCCGGATGAGTGGGTCGCCACCGCTCCGAAGGTCCCGCGGAGCAAGGCGCTCGGCGACGCCGGCTGAGGGCCTGGCTCCGTCGGCGTAGTATCCAAGGCACCTTCCTGGAGGAGTCGTCCACAGCGGGGCGCGTCGCAGCAAGGCTTCCGCGCCGGCGCGGCGATGATGTGTCGGACGCTGATGCTTGACTCGCTCCGAGGTGGGGCCGTCCACGGACGAGCCGCAGGCGCCCGATGATTGGCTGGCCGGAGGTACGGATGAAGGAGCTACGCACACTCGACCTGTTCGCGGGTGCGGGAGGACTCTCTCTCGGCTTCGAGATGGCCGGCGTCGGGTTCCGCTCGACCTTCGCCGTCGAGATCGACGAAGCCGCTGCCAGCACCTTCAAGCGCAACTTTGGCACCCCGGTGTACGCCGGCCCGATCGAGGATCTCGATGAGTTCGAGGATGCGGACGTGATCATCGGAGGGCCGCCCTGCCAGGGTTTCTCTCCCCTCGGGCGGGACCGGGACGATGTCAGCCGTGCTGAGATGAACGAGCTCTGGCAGCAGTACCTGCGTGCCGTGCGGCAGGTGCGACCCAGGGCCTTCGTCATCGAGAACGTCCCGGAGTTCCAGAAGTCCGCGCAGTTCGCGAAGCTCCTGCAGCTGATGGCGTCCGATCCGGTGCTGAGCGGGTACGGATACGGCTTCGGCGTGCTCAACGCGGCCGACTACGGGGTCCCCCAGCGCAGACGGCGCGGGATCTTCGTGGCGATCCGAGGACTCAAGGAAGTCCCATGGCCTCCACCCGTGAGCCACGGACCCGACAGTGCGGACGGGACCCCACACGCGACCGTTCGGGAGGCACTGGAAGGTCTGGCCCTCATGCCGGAGATCATCGACATCGCTCTCGACGACGAGAACCGGCAGGACCTGCACTTCCGCCGGCAACCCCGCCCGATGTCGGTGGCGCGGTACCAGGCGGTCCCGGCAGGTGGGAACCGCTTCGACCTCGCCCGGAACCGGCCCGACCTCCTTCCTCGATGCTGGGCGAACAAGGCGACGGGGACCACGGACGTGATGGGCAGGTTGTGGTGGGACCGGCCCTCCGTGACGATCCGCACCGAGTTCTTCAAGCCCGAGAAGGGCCGTTACCTGCACCCGGTCGCCGACCGCGCGATCACCCACCGCGAGGCTGCACGGCTCCAGAGCTTCCCCGACACCTTCGAGTTCGACGGGAGCAAGACCGAGGTCGCCAAGCAGATCGGCAACGCCGTGCCACCGCTGCTCGCGAAGGCCATCGCGCTCCACGTCCACGAGCAGATCAAGCGCGCGGAGTCGTCCTCGGGGCCCTGACATGGCGGAGCGCCCGGTTCCGAGCTCAGCGGCCGTGTCCGCGCGGATGAGCAGGCACCCCAGGCGGGACACCGGACCTGAGCTGGCCCTCCGGCGTCTCCTGCATGCCGCGGGTTACCGCTACCGCGTTGCGTACCCCGTGCCGGGACTTCCAAGAAGGTCGATCGACATCGCGTTCACGCGGGCGAAGGTCGCGGTCTTCGTCGACGGCTGCTTCTGGCACGGCTGCTCGGAGCATCGGCAGGTGCCAGCCTCGAACAGTACGTGGTGGGCCGCGAAGCTCGAGAAGAACCGCGCCCGCGACGAGGCGACCACGGCTCACCTGGAGCACCTCGGTTGGACCGTGCTTCGAGTCTGGGAGCATACCGAGCCGGGTGCGGCGTTCCGCGGGGTGAGCGCGGTCGTCCTCGCCCGCCAGACGGCCTCTAGATCGATATCACTTCCTCGGGACGACGGTGCGTGATCGCCGCTCCGTACTGGTCGAGGGTTGACTGGAGGAGCGCCATCAAGTCGCCCCCGTGGTTTGCCTGGGCCATCCGCCGCACCGTCGCGGCGAGCGTGCCTCCCGAGATCAGTACCACCGGGTACTGGTCGTCGATGATCTCAACCTGCGCCTGTCGGGAGAACGAGCCCGTCGTGACGTAGACGCCGATCCACCCTCGCCTCAGCCGAGCGACGACACGTGCCACCTGCTCCGGTGACACGGAGGAGGAGGGAAGGATGCACTTCGCCTGGCCCAGGACCACGACTGGTGTGCTCGCGGTGATCGAGCCCATGTCGATTCGTCCGATGAAGTCCACGCCGCCATCTCCCGACGACCGCGACAACCATCCTTCCTTGTACCGCGCACCCGACTCCCTCAGCACCTCCGCTGCTACGCGAGATGCGAGGAGCTCGAACGCGTGTTTGCGCCCCTCGTAGAACTGGTAGAGCGTGTGAAGGACCTGCGCCTCGGGCGACCCCGGGTCGGGCTGTTGCTCTTTCGGCGAGCGGACGGTGCTCGCCAGCACGCGGCGTCGGACACCGGGAATGGCGACACGCCCCTGCTTCACCCATCGCTTCCATGCTTCCGGGGCGTTGCGGAGTGCCTCCGTGGGCGTCAACGCCGCGTTCCTGCGGTCGTCGATCCACCGCAAGTCGATGCCGTCGAAGTCCCCCCCTGCGACCACTGCCAGGTCGAGGGCCAGGTTTGGGAAACTCCTCCCCGACTCCGGCTCCCGCTGGACGACGTGCTCAAGGCGCTCGATGATCGCAGCACCGCAGAACTCGACGTGACCCTTGACCAGCGCGCGCCCGCCACGGTGGACGGTGATGGCACGGAATAGGAGGAGAGGCGGCGCAGCCTGCCGCTCCTCCGTCGTGGTCCCGGCGTGCAGTCTTGCTGCTTCGAGCAGTAGCCGGTTCCCCTTCGTCGCGCCCGGGAGACCGACCGTCGAAGGCTTGTGATCACCGAAGTAACGGACGTGGCCATGATCCAGGTCGAATTCGTCGTGCCACGGGTTGCTCTCATGGCCCGCCTTCCACGGACTCGACCGGATGGCGATGAGGGGCCGACGAGTGCCGCCTGCTGCACTCACTTCCGCGGGGGCGTTAATCCCCGCCTCAAGCATCACCCGAGCCAGTGCGAGTTCCACCGGACTCATCAGCCAGTGGTAGTTGGGGAGCCCATCGAGTACCAGGTCTACCTGGCTTGCGCCCTGCGCGTACCGGAGCTCGTCGTGCACGGCCATCAGTCGCGGACCGGCGATGCCCCGCTCCGTCGTCTTGGGCAAGTCGCCCCTCACCTTCGACATGGATCCTCGTGCGGTTCACCAACCAGGCGCTCAGCTTAGGTCGGAGCACAGGTGGCGAGCCAACATGCGACTGCTGCAGCGTCAGGGTGAGCAGCATCCTGCAATGCTCGCTCTCGGCCTGGCACGGCGAGCCGAAGCGTGTCGACGCCCGCGATCTCGGTCGAGGTGGTCTGCGACGGACTCGGCTGCAGAAGCATCGCCCACGAGACACGATGGACCTTGAGACGCTCGTCGCGGCTAGAACTCCAGAGCGCGGCGAAGTAGGTCGCGCAGCCTTTGATTCGTCTCCTCGTCCTGCGAGTAGAGGAGCGTCCCGATCATCCCCCTGGTCAGCAGCACCTTGTACACGTGCCGGACCAGCCGGTCGAAGGTCGCGTCGTCCACCGCGGAGCGGTTCCGGAAGTCCGGGTCCTTGTTGAACTCGCGCTGCGCAACCCAGCGATCCCCGCGCCACACCAGGTCGCGGCCGAGGATCACGCCGTTCCAGTCGTACTCGAAACCTTGGGCGGTGTAGACGCACCCGACCTGCCCGAACCCCGCCGGGTCCGTCGCCCACAGCGACGACGGCGGCGCCCCGCCCACCGACCGCTCGCTCTTGAGGTTCCACGGCCGCGACCAGGCGCCGATCGTCACATCAGCCACCAACGACCCGTTGCGGCGCGGGTCGCTCCACGGCCAGCAGAAGCCCGCCGTCATGCGCGCGCCGTAGCCCTGGTTCAGCAGCGAGGTCAACCGCGACTCCAGCTCGGTCGGCGAGTCCACCACGTCCACGGTGAACCCGGGCTCGTCGTGCCACACCACTGGGCCGTCGCCGCGCAGCCCGAGCAGCCTCAGCACCCAGTCCAGGTACGCCTCGCTGCCGCCGGCCCGGTACTGCGCGTTGAGGTCCACGTGCCGCAGCGCCAGCCCGCGCGCCGTCGCGTGCGCCTCAATCTCCGGGACGCTGCCCATCTCGCCCGGCCGCACCACCTGGTACTGGTCGAGCAGGAAGACCGGCACGCGGGCGGCGTCGAGCAGCTCCTCGATCTGCGGCCGCGCCGTCTCGCGCAGCGTCTTGGGCGTGTAGCGGTTGACGGATCTCTCCCGGAGCCGGTGCGCCTCGTCCATGATGAGCACCTCGAGGCCGTTCTTCTCCGCGTCCATGAAGCTGTTGAAGTACTTGAACAGGCCCTTGACCTGCGTGGATCCCTTGCCTGCCACCTGCCGCAGCGTATGCGTGAACGACTTGGACCCGGTCGCGTGCAGCACCGGCCGGCCCTGCCGCGCCAGCTCGCCGAGCAGGGACAGGGCGATGACGCTCTTGCCGCTGCCCGGCCCGCCGGTCACCACGATCACCGTCTTGCGGTCCGCGCGTCGGGCCTCCTCGACCGCGGCGAGCACCAGCTCGTACGCCACACGCTGCTCGTCCAGCAGCACGAACTGCTCTCGCTCCCGGATCTCCTTGGCCGCCACGGCCAACAGCTGCTTGGAAGGCCGGATCGCCGAACCCAGCAGGTGATCCGCGGCCCGGGCTCCGGCGTCGGGCGCGAAGCGGGTCTGGAGGTACTCCTGGAACTCCCCGCGCCGCTGCCCGGTGAACAACCGCGCTTCCTGGGCGGCGGGCATGTCGCGCAGTTCGCCGACGCCGTGGTCGGTCGCGTTGTGCAGGTACGCGACGCCGGCGATCGTGTCGGGCCGCTCGCCCAGCACCGACACGAAGTCGCGCATGTAGTCCGCGTACCCGGCAACCTGGAGCGAAGGGTGAAGGGACGGGCGGTACCGCGCACCGTCGACGTCCACCAGGGTGTCGCTGCCCTCCCAGCGCTGCGCCGTGCCCCACTGCTTGAGCTCCACCACCAGGTACGAGGGCTGGCCCGTCTTGGGGTGGGTGCCCGCTAGCACGACGTCGGCTCGCTTGCTGCTCAACGGGAGGCGGTGTTCGAGGAGCACCTCGACGGCGCTGAGGCCCGCGTCGCGCAGGTCGCGGGCCAAGACCGGGAGGCTGTTGCGCCAGGAGTGGCGTTCGCTCGGGCCAGGGGCGCCCATTCCGCTGCCCAGGAAGTACTCGCCCAGGATGCGCTCCAGCTCGGTGGCGTCCTTGTCCGTGAGGGCGGCGAGCGCCGCGGCGCTCATCCGGTTCAGGCTCACCGACGTCGTCCCCTTGCAGCACGAGTGATCGTGCGGAGGGGACATGTCCGCTCTTGGCGCCTGGGCGCCCGGAGCAGAAGTCCGTCGGACCGCTTTCCCGGTGCACGCTAGCGGGTCGGGGTGGCGGTATGGGGCGGGGGCGCGCGGCTACGGGGCTTGGGGTACGACGTCGTGCGCTTCTATGGACCCATGACAGCGATCGGAACGGAGAGCCCCCACGGTGTGAACACGTCCGTCATCGGGCGCCTTCTAGAGGAGATCTCCTGGGAGGGACGGCGGGCGCGGCAATACCGCCAGGGCGGCAGGGGCAAAGAGAACGTGCTGTCTGCCCAGGTCCTCCAAGCCCTCGACCTGCTGCCTCGTACCGCCTTCTTGGGCAGGGTCATCCACGAGGCGCACGGCGCGGACGAGGCGCGAGCCCGGGTCGTGAAGGAGGTCGAGGACCTCTCGCTCGTCTTCCTTCCCGACGAGGTGGCTCTCGCCGCCGACGGCGTGCGGGTTCAGGCCGATGCGCTTCTCACCGGACCGACCACTCTCGTGCTGGTTGAGGCGAAGGCTTCCGCGCAATCGCCCTTCCAGCCTGCGCAGCTATCCCGCGAGTTCAGGGCTCTCCTGCAGCAGGCTGGCAACCGGACACCCCTGATGCTTCTCATCCTCGGCGCTCCGCCACCGGTGAAGGTATCTGGACGAGGTCTGCTCGATCCGCTCGCGGCGCTCAGCGCCGAGCTCCAGGCGAGTGCGCCGGAGGCCTCCGGGCTGGACGAGCTGCTCCACCGGGCCTTCGAGATCCTCGCCTGGACGACGTGGTCTAGCGTCGCGACGGCCGTCGCTGACGAGATGACTCGTCTCAAGGTGCCGAACCAGAGCGTCGCCGCATCCGTTCGACGGACAGGTCAGTCACTGGTGGACGCCGTGGGTTGGCACGCCAGCCGCTGACGAACCGGTGGGGCGACGTCGTGCGTCTGCGGCCTGTGCCACAGTGGCGCCGTGAGCACGACGCCGGAACCCCAGCTGGACGAGCTGACCCGCCTGATGCGCGAGTTCAGCGAGGAGCGCGACTGGAAGCAGTTCCACGACCCGAAGTCGCTGATCCTGGCGCTGGTCGGCGAGGTCGGGGAACTGGCCGAACTGTTCCAGTGGGTGCCGGCGGATGGGGCTGTCGCATCGCTGGACGAGCCGGGGCGGCGCGCGCGAGTAGGCGAGGAGATCGCCGACGTACTGCTCTACCTGCTGCGATTGGCCGACGTGCTGGGCGTGGACGTGATGGAGGCGGCGCGCGACAAGCAGGCTGCGGCGCGGGAGCGGTTCCCTGTGGAGGGGACGCGAGGCGTGGCGCCCGAGAAGGCGTAGCGGGGCACTCAGGAGGTTGGAGACCACATGACGGTCGATGGGCATGGCTCTCGAACAGTCGAGCGAGCCGTCCGCGCGTCGGTGGTGCGCGGAGATCGCCTGAATACACCCACGGGTCGCGGAACCTTCACTGTCGCTCAGGTGGACACCGATGGTGTCGTGCTACTTCTCGGCAAGAAGGAGGCGTGGACCCGATTGTCCTGGGCTTCGCTGGAGGGGATCCCAGGGTTCTTGCGCGGCCGCGGCTGGACCAAGATCGGAAGCCTCTACGAGACTACGGCGGATCCCGAAACACTGGACGGCTACCTCAAGGACCACGTCAAGCGGGCGACTGCCGGATGGGTCGCGGTCCTCCTTGAGCGCGCCGGCGTCGTCGAAATCGACCGGGAGCGGCCAGCAGCGGTGCGGTTGAGGAACGACTTCTAGTCGAGAGCCAACACTGGAGATGACACCCAGCGCGGTCTTCCTGGGCATCGATCTCGCATGGGCTGACGGGTTGAAGCTGGCCAACGAGACCGGTCGGGTACTGCTCGACTCGGGTGGCACCGTTCTCGAAGCAGGATGGACACGCGGCGTCGATGCCACGGTCGCGTGGATCGACGAGCACATCACACAACCGGACGTGCTGGCCTTCGTCGGCGCGTCGCTCGTCGTCAACAACCCGGTCCGCACCCAGCGGCTCTGCGAGAAGCAGGTGGGCCAGCGCTACGGCCGGTGGAAGGTGTCCGCGAACTCCACCAACGTGGCTAGCAGGGGGCGCGCCGGGGCGCAGCTTCTCGACCGGCTCCGCACTGGGCTGGCAGTACGACGACGGCTACGGCGGGCCACCGGCGTCGGCAAGGCACGTGAGCGACTGCTACCCGTACGCGGCGATCGTCGGTGCACCGGAGCTCGGCTACGACGTCGAGCGCCCCCGGTACAAGCGCCCGCCCCACAGGATGCGCGCCGCCCAGTGGAAGCCGCTGCGGGCAGACGCCTGCGACGACTTGATCCAACGGTTGGGCGGGCTCGCCACCGCCGACCCACCGCTCGACCTCGCGAGCCATACGGTGACGCGGCAGTTGCTCGAGGAGCCGTCGCCGCTGGACAGCAGGGCGTACAAGCACCGGGAAGACCTCATCGACGCGGCGCTGTGCGCGTGGACCGCGTCGCTGTGGGCGCGACACGGACTCGACCGGTGCCAGGTGCTCGGGGATCCGGCAGAACATCCTGGTGCTGCGACGATCATCGCTCCGGCCCGGCCCGAGCAGCGCCCTCGGGCCACTGGAGAACTGCGGTACTCGTGAACCGCCACACCTCGCCAGCCACGCGAGGTCCCAAGTCTTGATCATGCTCCCACTACGGTCATGTGCATGGGTCAGGTCCGTACTGCATCCACTCCGAAGCAGAGCTCGCTCTACGTGGGCTGGGGCGTCTTCCTCGTCGTGGCGGGAATGCCCTTGATCCTCGCCACGGGTCTCCTTCTTGGCCCGCAAGTGGATCCAAAGCCCCTCGTCTGGGCGGGCTTGATCGTGTCGATCAGCGGTGCGATCTCACTGGCAGTCGGCGCCACCCGATGGGCCGAGCACGCCGACCGCAAAGCCGGAGTCCTCGCCGCGGTCAGGGTCGAGGTCCCCACCACGAACCGCCCCGCTGACGGCCCTCTGTAGGGCGTCACCGCTCGATCTTCCCGGCATCCGTCCGGACCACTAAGGAGCGCCCAGCATGGAACGCAGTGCCACCTCCCGCGACAACCCGTGGATCCAGACTCTGTGGTTGTTCGGGCTGCTCGGGACTGTTGCGGGAGGCGTCACGTTGTGGATCGGCAACCGGATGCTCGTCGATGCACAAGAGGAAGATCCCTCGATCAGCCTCATCCTCATCGCCGCCGGCGGAGCGCTGCTCACCGCGTCACTGGTGGCCTTGGCGCTGGGATTCGCGGTGTCGGCCTACCTCTGGGAGCGCAAGAACCCGGAGTAGGTGCAATGGGCCCTACTACCGCCCTGCGCCCTGCTGCCCTGCTGCGACCGCTGGTTGCGCGCCTCGACGAACAGGACGCGCTCGGCCCCCTGCCCTCCACGTCACCCCGCCTCACTCAAACGCAACCCCACCATCCACCGCCCCACCCAACGCAACCAGCGGCGCGACGTCGGCCGCACGCAACCGAACCCGCTCGGCAGCGCCGTCGTCGGGCTCGTGGGAGGCCGCCTCCTCCGCCGCGCATCGCTCGGTGTACGAGGCGATCTCGGCGGCGCGCCGCTCGGCCGTCCAGCCGAGGCGCTCGGCGACCAAGTCGGCGATCTCCTCAAGCGCCCCGAGCCCGCGGTCGGCCTGCTCGTAGACCAGGCGGGTGCGGTGGACCAGCACGTCCTCCAGGTGCAGCGCCCCCTCGTGGCTCGCGGCGTAGGCGACCTCGGCGCGCAGGTAGGCCGGCGCCCCGGTGAGCGGCAGGGCGAGGGTCGGGTCGTCGTCGATGAGGTCGATCAGCTCGGTCAGCAGGGACCCGTAGCGGTGCAGCAGGTGATCGATCATGGTGCGGTCCCAGCCGTGGTCGCGGGCGATCCGGCGGGCCTGGCGCTGCAGCACCTCGTGCCCCTCCGCACCGGCCAGGGGGATGCGGTCGGTGATCGACGGCAGCCCCGCCGCGCGCGCGCCGAGGGCGAAGTCGACGGCGTCGAGCGCCATCACGCGGTAGGTGGTCAGCTTGCCGCCCGCGATGACCGTGAGCCCCGGGGTGGGGGAGGCCACGGTGTGCTCGCGCGAGACCTTGGCCGACACCGTGCCGGCCTTGGTGCCCGGCTGGAGCAGCGGGCGCAGGCCCGCCCAGGTGCCGATGACGTCGTCCCGGGTCAGCGGCTGGGCCAGCACGGCGTTGGCGTGCTCCAGCACGTAGTCGATGTCGGCCGCCGTGGCGACCGGGTGCTGCGGCTGGTGCTCCCACGGGGTGTCCGTCGTGCCGATCACCCAGTACCGCGACCACGGGATCACGAACAGGACGCTCTTCTCGGTCTGCAGGATCAGCCCCGCCTCCCCGCGGATCCGCGCCCGCGGCACGACGATGTGCACGCCCTTCGAGGCCAGCACCCGCAGCCCGCCGCCCGCCTCGGCCAGGGCCTCGGTCTCCTCCGTCCACACTCCCGTGGCGTTGATCACCTGGTTGGCCCGGACCGTGAAGCGCTCCCCGCCCTCCAGGTCCGCGACGACGGCGCCGTCGACCGCGCCGCTGGTGTTGGTGGTCAGGTCGACCAGCTGGGTGCGGCTCGCCGCATGGGCGCCGTAGCTCACGGCGGTGCGCACGAGCATGGCGACCAGACGGGCGTCGTCGACGCTCGCGTCCCAGTACCGGATGGCGCCGACCGCCGCGTCGTGGCGCAGGTCCGGGAACAACCGGTCCATGCCCCTTCGGCTCACGTGCTGGTGCCAGGGCAGCGCGCGGGCGCCCGGCGCCAGGGTGGCCAGCACGTCATACAGGGCGACGCCCGCGCCCACGTACGCCCGCTCCCATACCCGGTGCTCGAGCGGGTAGAGGAACGACACGGGGCGCACCAGGTGCGGCGCGAGAGACCGCAGCAGCAGGTCGCGCTCGGTCAGGGCCTCGTGAACCAGGTGGAAGTCGAGCATCTGCAGGTAGCGCAGGCCGCCGTGGACGAGCTTGCTCGAGCGGCCCGACGTCCCGCTCCCCCAGTCCTGCGCCTCCACCATCCCCACCCGGAGCCCGCGGGTGACCGCGTCCAGCGCGATCCCTGCCCCCGTCACACCACCGCCGACCACCAGGACGTCCAGCTCCTCGCCCGGCGCGACCGAGCGTCGCAGGGCATCGAGGGCAGACGTCCGAAGCTCGGGTGTCAGCGCGATCGTCCTCATGTACAGCAACCCTTCCGGTGTCTGATGTGACCTCTGCTGGTGTTCACGTCGTATCTCCTCGCGACGACCGCCGCCACCGACTGACGGCGCCGTGACGTCCGCCGCCGTCGTGGCGCCCGCCGCCGTCAGATCCGATCCGGACCAGCTCGACGCCAGGTACGTCGACGAGCTGCGCCATCAGGTCGCGCAACGGCGGCCGTCCGTCGAACCTCGTGCGAACGACGACAGCCGCACCCTCCGGCGTCGTGACGCGGCGGGTGCTATAGACCACTGTCCGGAACCCCATGTCGCTCGCAACCGAGAGCACCCGGCGCAGCACGCCGCGACCGTCCTGGTACCGGATCGTGGCCGTGCGGCGGCGGTCCCGCGAGGGCAGTCGTCGGCCGAGCCACCCCAGGACGGTCATCGCCAGGAGGTGCAGCACGGTCATGGCGGTCGCCGTCACGAGCATCCCCGCGCCGCACGCCATGCCGACGGCCGCCGTGAGCCAGATGCTCGCCGCCGTCGTGAGGCCGCGCACCACGTCCTTGCGCATGAAGATGACCCCGGCGCCGATGAACCCGATCCCCGTGACCACCTGCGCGGCGATCCGGGACGGGTCCACGACGGCGTTCGCCTCGAGGACACCGCTGAAGCCGTACGCCGAGACCAGCGTGAACCCGGCGGAGCCGAGCCCGACCAGCACGTGCGTCCGCAGACCGGCGCTCTTCTGGGCCATCTGCCGCTCGATGCCGATCGCCGAGCACAGGACGAACGCGGCGAGGAGGAGGACGAGCTCTGTACCCGTCGAGTCGGTCAGCAGCATCAGATCTGCGCTACCGCCCCGGTCCCGTCGGGCGGCGGCACCCGGACCAGCGCAAGCGTGCGCCGGGCGAGCTCGTCGAGGGTGATCCGGTCGAAGTCGCGGACGGCGCTGCGGACGTGGACGTGCGTGGTGCCGACCAGCTCGGTGGGCACGGAGCCCGGGCCGTGCAGCGCCCCGTAGACGCTGCCGACCGTCGCGCCGTTGGAGTCCGTGTCCCGGCCGCCGGCGAGGGTGATCCCGAGGGCGTCGATGAAGGTCCGGCCCCAGAGCAGGCCGATGGCGATCACGGCCGCGTTGTTCACCGTGTGGACCCAGGGGTACTGCGCGAGGTGCTCGTCGACCCAGTCCAGCGCCTCGCCCCACGTCGCGCCGCGGGCGTGCAGGCTCGCCACCTCCCGGAGGGCGGTCGCGAGCCGGGACCGCTCCGGGACGACCCGGAGTGCCTGCTCGAGGACGTCGGGCATGCTCTCCGCGCCGACAGCACCGAGCGCGGCGGCACACAGGCCCGCCGCCCACAGCTCGCCGTAGACGCCGTTTGCGACGTGGCTGAGGCGGGCGTCCACGAGCGCGGCGCGGGCGGCCGCTCCCGGATCCCCGGGGTTGACGTAGCCGAAGACGTCGCCGCGGATCAGGGCCCCGATCCACTCCCGGTAGGGGTTCCGGTGGGTCGCCGTGGCCGGGGGGCGGATCCCGTGGATGAGGTTCCGGTACGCCGCCCGCTCCGCGGTGTACGTCTGGGTGAAGGGCACGCGATCGAGCCACTCCCGGGCCACGTCGTCCGTGGTGAAGGCCTTGCCGTACTTCTCGAGCACGTGCAGCCCGAGGATCGTCCAGTCGATGTCGTCGTCGCGCGGCACGTCGGTGAAGCGGCCTGCCGTGGCGGTCGGCGCCGAGGGGTGCAGGGCGGGAACGGCGTCGGGCAACGGGTCGAGGAGTGGCAGGTACCCGCGCAGCGGCCACTGCCCCGCCTCCCGCAGGTAGCGCTCGACCTGCTCCCGGCTCAGTCCCTCGATGGGCTTGCCGAGCGTGTTGCCCACCGCGCGGCCCAACCACGCCCCACGCAGGCGCTCCGGCAGCCGCTCGCGGTCCACCGGCGTCGCCGGGACGGCGCGGGCGAGGGCGTGCAGCGACGCCTCGTCGTCCGGCTCCTGGAATGCCCAGTCCGGTCGCCGATCGAGCCGACCGAGAGCGGTCTCCACCTCGGACAACCGGGCGAGGTCGCCCTCCCGCGCGGCCGAGCGCGCATCGTCCTCGAGTCGGCCCACGTCGAACCCGCTGATCCGGCGCTGCTCCGCCTCGTCGGGGATGAGGTCCCGCGGGTCGAGCACGTCATGCATGGTCTGGTCCCTCCGTCGTGGTCACCGGTCGTGGTGCCCGCCCGCCACCTCAGCCCTTGACCGCCCCGGACAAGAAGCCCTGCGTCACCTGCTTCTGCAGGGCCACGAACAGCACGATGACCGGAAGGATGGTGATGAGCGTCCCGGCCGCAAGGGGCCCGAGGTCGATCGAGCGCCCCCCGAGGAAGAGGTAGAGGCCGGTCGTCAGCGGCCGGTACTCACCGCCGGGCAGGTACAGCAGCGGGACGAGGAAGTTGTTCCAGTTCTGCAGGAACGTGAACACCGCCAGGGCGCCGGCGCCAGAGCTCACCAGCGGGACCATGATCTTGAGGAAGATCTGCCACTCCGAGGCCCCGTCGATCCGTGCCGCCTGCTCGAGCTCGGTCGGCAGGTCCGTGAAGAACGCGCGCATGAAGAAGGTCCCGAAGGCGAGCCCCGTCGTCGCGAGCACCAGATTCACTCCCAGGAGGGTGTTGAGCAGGCCGATGCCGCGCAGCTGGAAGTACAGCGGGATCATGTACGTGAAGAACGGCACGAGGAGCCCCAGGACGACGAGGTAGAACGCGACCGTGCGTCCGGGGAAGGGCAGGCGGGCGAAGGTGTACCCCGCCATCGTCGACAGGACGACGACGATCATGGTGCTCGGAACGCTCAGCAGGAAGCTGTTGAGCAGGTAGTCGCTGAAGTTCCCGACCGTCCACGCCGTCACGATGTTCTCGCTGGAGAACGTGGAGAAGAACCCGAACGGGTTGGCCTGGGCGTCCCGGGCGGTCTTGAGCGCCGTCGAGACCGTCAGGATCACGGGGAACAGCGCCAGCAGCGAGAGCACGACCAGGAGGACGTGCTTGTTGACGAGGGCGACCCGCCGTCGCGGCGAGAGGGTGTTGTCCTGGACCGTCATGCGCCGGTTCCTTGCATCGAGACGCGCCGCTGGAGTCTGTTCAGCGCGATGGTGAACGGGATCGCGAGCACGGTGATGAGCAGCGCGAGGGTGGTGCCGTAGCTGATCCGGCTGAGCTCGAACGCGTTCGTGTAGGCGTAGGTGCCCAGCACGTCGGTGGCACCGGCCGGCCCGCCGCCGGTCATCACGAAGATGATGTCGAACACGCTGAAGCCACCGATGAGGGTGATCGTCGTGACCATGAGGAAGACCGGCATGATTTGCGGCAGGACGACGTACCGCAGCCGCTGGAGCGTGTTCGCCCCGTCCAGACGGGCTGCGTCGACGAGCTCGATGTCGACGTTCCGCAGGGCCGACAGGAAGATGATGAAGACGAAGCCGGACGTCGCCCAGATCGCGGTCGCCAGGACGGCGTACAGGGCGGTGTCCGGGTTCCCGAGCCAACCCGTCTGCCAGTGCTCCAGCCCCACGAGTTCGAGCGCCCGGTTGAGCCAGCCGCGGATCGGGTCGTAGATCCAGCTCCAGACGACGCCGATCGCGACCTGGGGCAGCACGTACGGCAGGAAGAAGGCCACCCGGTAGAAGGTCCTCCCGCGCCGCACGGTCCACATGAGCAGCGCGAGGGTGAGCCCGATGACCAGCGGCGACACGGTGCCGATGAGGATCCAGATCGCGTTGTTCTGCAGCGCCGCCCACACGCGCGGGTCCGTGAACATCTCGGTGAAGTTGTCAAGGCCGACGAACGGCGGCGCCGGGTTCAGGCCGTCGAAGTCGACGAACGCGTAGTACAGGGCGTTGACCAGAGGGAAGAGGAAGAACACCGTCACCATCAGCATGACCGGCGCGACCAGGAGGAGACCCAGACGGGTCTGGGCCCTCCTGGTCACCCGAGGCGACTCGTACCCCGCGCGCCGGGGGCGCCGGACGACCGCTGGTCGCGTGGTCGCCGGCACCCCCGATCGCTCGGCCCCGACAGCTGGCCGACGGGTGTTGGCACCCGTCACTGCTGGGAAGCCTGCTCAAGGCTCTGCGCGACCTCTTCGGCACCCGCCTGATCGGAGTAGATCGCCTGCATGCCGTTGAACATCGCCTCGTTGAAGGCATCCCCCATGAGCACGTCTATGTTGACGCCGAAGTCACCGGTGCCTGCGCCGAACTGCTCCACGTCCTCCAGCACCTGGGCGAAGAGCGGCGAGATGTCGACGCCCTCGGTGTCGGCCGGGAACGGCGGGATGACGTCCAGGTTCTCCACCATCCAGCGGCCGTGCTCCGGGCTGACCAGGAAGTCGATGAGCTTCATGGCCTCCTCCGGGTGCTCGGTCTCGGCAGTGATCATCGGCCCGGAGCCCAGCCCGGCCGCGAAGATGCCCTGGCCGTCCGGTGCCGGGAACGGGAAGTAGCCGGCCTCGAAGTCGGCGTTCGCCGTGATCCCGTCGACGAGCCAGCTGCCCATCGGGAGCATCGCGGCCTCAGCGGAGAAGAACAGCGCGTTGCCGGAGTCGTACCCGACGGACGTGGGGAAGGGGGTGAGGTAGCCGGCGTCGTTCCACCGCTCCCACACGGAGAGCGCGTCGACGACCTCCGGTGAGGTCCAGGGCCGCTCGCCCCCGATGAACTCGTCCATGCCGGCGGACCCGACCGCGCTCGACAGCGCCATGCTGAGCTGGTGGCCGCCCTGCCACCCCTCCTGGTCGCTGATCGCGAACGGGATGTAGCCGGCGTCCTGCACGGTCTGCGCGATCTCCTCGAGCTCGGCGAGGTCGCCCGGCTCCTCCAGGCCCAGCTCGGCGAAGAGGTCGCGGTTGTAGAAGACGCCCAGGGTCTCCATCTCTCCGGGAACGCCATAGACCATCCCGTCGTCGGTGGTGACGCGCTCCTTGGCGAAGTCGTAGACCTCCCAGCCCCGCTCCTCGTAGGCGTCCGAGAGGTCGTAGAGCAGCCCGGCGTCGGCCAGCGCACCGCCGAAGCTGGGACCGGAGCCCCAGTTGAACACGTCCGGAGCGTCCCCGGATCGGAGCTGCGTCTGCAGGATCGTCCGCATCGTGTCGAACGGCAGCGACGAGAGCTCGACGGTGATGCCCGGGTTCTGGCTCTCGAACTCGTCGAGCCGCGCACGGAGGCGGGCCTCGGCCTCGGCGTCCTCGAGCGCCTCGACGAGGTACCGGATCGTGACCTCGGCGACCTCGGCGGGGTCAGCGGGTTCGGTCGGGTCGTCGTCGGTGGTGCCCGTGGTGCCGGTGCAGCCCGCGAGCCCCAGTGCGAGGACAAGGGCGGCGGCGGGGGCCGTGCGCTTGGGATGTCTCATGGTTGCGATCTCCTCGCGTCGATGTGCCTCGGTCAAGACGTGCCGTCGTCGCGTGGCCCCAGCGAGCAAAGAGGCGGGAGTCCACGTCGTTGTGTCTCGCTCAATATATTTGCAGCACGAAATGATATCTGTCAACGGTGCATGGCGAACGGACGACGAACCCCCCGACACCCGGGCGGCGCCCCCGCGCGCAGAGCCGTCAGCCGGGGAACTCGGCCTGGATCGCGACGGCGGCAGCGCCTCGCGCCCACTCCAGGAAGTCCATGGGCCGCACCACCAGTTCCCCATGAGGGACGGGTCGCACGTCGTACTCCGTGAACCCGGCGTCCAGCGCCTCCGGCGCGACGTCGGCGAGGTGAACGCCCTCGCCGGACAGGATGATGCGTTCCACGCCCGTCATCGTGCTGACCGCGGCCGCCGCCCGACCGAGTGCGTGGGCGGCCTCGCGCACCACGCGTCCTGCGACGACGTCGCCCTCGGCGGCGAGGTCGAGCGCCTCCTCGTACGAGACGGGCCGGCCGTGACCCACCGAGACGGCCGTCGTGATCGAGTCGAGCGCCAGGAACGCGGTCATGCAGCCACGGTGGCCCATGGCGCACGGGGGACCCGCGGGGTCGACCGGGAAGTGGCTGATCGGAGCGATGCCGGTCGGCACCATCTGGTGGTTGACCACGAGGCCGTACCCGATGCCGGCCCCGATCGTCAGCAGGGCGAAGCTCGCGCAGTCCTTGCCGTGACCGAACCAGTGCTGCGCCTTGGTCAGGCCCACCACGTCGTTGTCGAGGTGGACGGCCAGGCCGAGCTCGTCGCCCAGCAGCGAGCGGAAGGGCACGTCGCGCCAGTGCAGGAAGGGTGAGTCGGCCACCACCTCGCCGCCGACGACCTGGCCGCCCACGGTGACGCCGAGGGCATCGATGGGCACGTCGCTGCGCGCCTGGAAGTCACGCACGACGGCGCACACGGCGCTCACCACGTCGCGGACGTCGCGCGAGGGGAGCGGCTCCGTCCTGCGATCGAGGACGTGTGCGCGTGGGTCGGTGACGACGGCGTACAGCGTGTCCGCGGTGAGCTTGACACCGACGAACCGGTAGCGCTCCGGCACGACGTCGAGCGCGACGGCGGAGCGGCCACGACCCGGGGTCCGGAGCACGTCCGACTCGACGAGCACCCCCGCGGTGAGCAACGGGCGTACCAGCCTCGTCACGGTGGCCGCGGAGATGCCCATCCGCTTCCCGAGGCTCGCCCTCGACTGGGCGCCGTGGACCAGGATGTCGACCGCCACCGTGTAGGCCAGCGTCGGGAGAGTGGTGTCCTCCGCCGTCTCCACGGTGTTCCCTTCGTCCAGGTCAGGCGCCGTCGTCCTCGCGCTGGTCGGACGCCAGTATCCCGCACGGCGCACCGTCGGGGAGGTACAGCGTCCGCACGAGGTCGGGGTGGTCGGCGAACACGCCGTCGACCCCGGTGGCGATCATCTCGGCGAACTCGTCGCGCCACCGTCCGAGGGCGGCATCCGGCCCGTCGCGGTGCCGGTCGGCGAGGAACCAGTTCTCCGGCCGGAGGGTGAAGGACCACACCGTGAGTCCCGCGTTGTGGGCCTGCTCGACCAGCCGGCGTCCGGAGGTCGGGTCGTCCAGGAGCATCGGCTTGGCGACGCTCACCCCGTGCAGGTGCGGCTGGGGTTGTCCGTCCGGCCCGGGCACGGAGAGCCCGCCGAGTCGCCGGATCCCCGACGCGGAGAGCTCGTCGGCGTACGCAACGGCAGCCGATCCGTCCCGCGTGACGAGGTCGAACGCGGTCCCGGGGGGCTCCGCCAGGTAGACCCGCCGGCTTCGCAGGCCCCGTCCCGCGACAGCGGACAGCGCCGACTTCTCGAACGACTCGACCGTCAGCCAGTCCGGCGACGCGTCGACGCCCGCGACGTCGAGCTCGTGCTCGAGCAGCTCCTCCAGCGGCAGACCCGCCTCCCGGAAGAACGTCGGATGCTTGAGCTCGACGACCACGTGCGCCGGTGCCGACGACGCCTCGTCCTGGACCAGCCTGATCACTTCTGCGAGTCGCAGGAGCGGCCAGCGGCCGTCGAACCGCGTGTTCTCCGGCCGCAGCGCGGGGATCCGCTCACGGGCGCGGAGGGTCGTCAGCTCCTGCCACGTGAGGTCCTCGGTGAACCACCCCTCGACGAGCACGCCGTCGATGTGCTTGGTGGTGCGCCGGCCGGCGAGCTCGGCGTGGTCGGCGACGTCGGTCGTCGTCGACAGCTCGTTCTCATGACGCACCACGAGCACTCCGTCCCGGGACGGGACGACGTCGGGCTCGACCGCGTCGGCGCCCATCCGCAGCGCCAGCCGGTACGCCTCGCCCGTGTGCTCGGGTCGGTGGCCGGACGCCCCGCGGTGCGCGATCACCACGGGGCGTCCGCCGTCAGTCACCGGAGTACCGCAGCCCGATGCAGTCACGGATCCGGTCCATGGTGCGCATGACCGCCACCGTCGCGGCCGGCGACATCACGTCGCTGCCGACGGCCCCGGTGCGGATGAGTCGCTCCATCTCGGCGGCCTGGTACTGCATGCCGCGTCCGGTCACGTCGGCGCGGAACTCCTCGACCATCGCCCCCGCCTCGTCCCGCAGCGTGACGGTGGTGGGCGCGTACCAGGTCGTGGCGATCTCGATCCGGCCCTCCGCGCCGAGCACGGTGGCCTCGTTGCGCCCCCGCACGTCCATCGACGAGAACGTCGTCGCCAGAACCCCACCGGGGTGCGTGGACACCGTCGCCACGGACGCGTCCACACCCCTCGACGTCATCACGGCACGCGCGTCCACCTCCTCGGGCTCCCCGGCGACGTCGTGCAGGAACGAGATCGGGTAGACGCCCAGGTCGAGCAGCGCACCGCCACCCAGGTTGGGGTCGCGCAGGCGGTGGTCGTCACCGAAGGGCAGCAGCTGGGCGTGCTCGGCCTGCACCGACCGGACCGCGCCGATCCGCCCGTCCGCGAGCAGGCCGCGCACGTGATGCATGTGGGGCAGGAATCGCGTCCACATGGCCTCCATGACGACGAGACCGCGTCGGCGGGCCTCCTCGGTGACGGTGACGGCCTCCTTCTCGTTGAGCGTGAAGGCCTTCTCGACCAGCACGTGCTTGCCGTGCTCCAGCGCGAGGAGGGCGTTCTCCGCGTGCAGGGTGTGCGGCGTCGCCACGTACACGACGTCGACCTCCGGGTCCGCTGCGAGAGCCTCGTAGGAACCGTGCGCGCGAGGGATGCCGTGCGCGGTGGCGAAGGCGCTCGCGGCCTCGTGGGATCGCGAGCCGACGGCGCTGACCGTGTGGCCGTGCGCGATGAGGTCCTTGGTGAACAGGCGTGCGATGCCGCCGGTGGCCAGGATCCCCCAACGGATCTCGGCCGGCGTGGCGTTCTCGGTCATTGCTCGCTCCGGTAGTCGAGGACGACCTGGAGCGCGTCGTCCGGTGCGTTGTCGAGCATCTCGAACGCCCGCGGCGCCTCCTCGGCGGCCATCGTGTGCGTCACGAGCGCGGACAGCTCCAGCGCGCCCGCACGCTCGAGCTCCAGTGCGGTCCGGGTCATCCGGATCTCGTCCCACCGGTGCTGCAGCGCCGGCGCGACGCCGGAGATCTGCGAGCCGATGACGGCGACGCGGTTGTGGTGGAACTCCTCCCCCAGGCGCACGGGTGTCGCATCGCCCTGGAAGAAGCCGGAGGCGACGACCCTGGAGCTGTATGCCACCGAACGGACCGCCTCGTGCAGTGCCTGGTAGCTCCCGCTCATCTCGATCGCGACGTCGGCGCCCCGCCCGTCGGTCAGGTCGCGGATGCGCCCGGCGACGTCGTCCGCGGCGGGGTCGATCACGTCGGTCGCACCCAGCCGGGCGGCGAGCTCGCGGCGGGCCGGCAGGAGGTCGACGACGACCACGCGCCCCCCGTTGAGCCGGGCGAGCTGGGCGGTGATCTGACCCGGCACGCCGGCGCCGAACACTGCCACCGTCTCCCCGACGTGGATGTCGGCGTCGAGGACGGCGTTGAGCGCGATAGCGCTGATCTTCGCGAAGACCCCCGCGATCTCGCTGGAACCCTCGGGCATCAGGCGCGGGCGCACCCACTCGGCGGTGCGCACAGCCGACGTCCGGTGCCCCCAGGCTCCCCAGACGAGCTTCCCGAGCAGGTCGGCGTCGACCTCGGCACCCACCTCGGTGACCCGACCGACCTCCTCGTACCCCCACCCGTCCAGCGGGTAGGCGTGGGTCGGCTCCCCGGGGACGAACAGGCGTCGATCACCGTCCCACCGGTTGCTCAGGTAGGGGTTGGTGCCGCGGTACGCGGTGAGCTCGGTGCCGGCGGAGATGCCCGACCACAGCGTGCCGAGGCGCACCTCCCCGGGTGCGAGCGGAGGTTCCTCGACATCGACGACCTCCGCCTTCCGCGGCGAGGTGAACCGGACGAGACGTCCCACGGTCATTCCCTTCGTTGTGGCGAGTGATGGTCGTGCTGCGACCGGACGGGGCCGGGGCGATCAGGGCGCGATGCCGTGTGGGGCCGATGACCCGTCGGGCTCGCGCACCAGTCGGAACAGCAGAGCCTGCTCGGGATAGAGCATCGGCGCCTGGAGCCCCACCGTTCCGAGCAGCTGCCCCGTGACGCGCGTCGGCCTCGTCCACCATGCCGGTGGGCCGTCGGACGTCTTGGTCAGGGCCGATGCTGAGAGGTGGATCGGTTCCAGCAGGTACGTCGCGTCGGGGTCGAGCCCGGGCAGGCGGACGCGTCCGGGCTGGGCGGCGAGCGTGGTGTGCAGCGCGACGAAGGAGAACAGCGCCCGCCCGCCGTCGGGCGAGACGTAGCCGTGCGCCCAGTAGGCCGGGTCGGGATGGTCCGCGTGGACGGCGACGCCGGTGTGGACGAGGTCGCGCTCCTGCTTGTAGAGGTCGACCCAGGCGGCGAGCTCGTCGCGCTCCGCCTCGGTCGCGGTACGCACGTCCCACTCGATGCCGAAGTGGCCGAAGAGCGCCGTCGCGGCGCGGAAGGGAAGGCTGTGCGTCCGCTGGGTGGTGTGCGCCGTGGGTGCACCGACGTGCGAGCCGACGAGCTCGGGCGGCAGGAGCAGACCCGTCCAGCGCTGGATCTGCTGGCGCTCGAGCGGGTCGATGCAGTCGCTGGCCCAGACCCTGTCGGTGCGCTGGAGGATCTCCAGATCGACCCGCCCACCCCCGGACGAGCAGGACTCGATCTCCAGCGCCGGGTGGCGACGGCGCAGCTCATCCATGAGCCGGTACACCGCGGCTGTCTGGTCGTGGACGGCCGCGCGGCCGGTCGTGCGGTCGCCCGCCTCGACCAGGTCCCGGTTGTGGTCCCACTTGATGTAGTCGATCTTGTACTCCTCCACCAGCGCGCTGATCGACTCGAGGATGTACGAGAACGCCTCGGGGCACGCCAGGTTCAGGACGTGCTGACTGCGCCCGGTCAGAGGCAGGCGCTTGCCCGGAGCGAGGATCCAGTCCGGGTGCTCACGCGCCAGCCGGGAGTCGCCGTTGAGCATCTCGGGCTCGAACCAGAGCCCGAAGTCCATGCCGAGCCGACGCACGGCAGAGACGAGCGGGGTGAGCCCGTCGGGCCAGACGGTCGGATCCACGCGCCAGTCCCCGAGACCGGCGGTGTCGTCGCGGCGGCCGAGGAACCAGCCGTCATCGAGCACGAAACGCTCGACGCCGACGCGGGCCGCGACCTCCGCCAGCTCGACGAGCGATGCGGCGTCGTGCTGGAAGTAGACCGCCTCCCACGTGTTGAGGACGACGGGTCGCGGGCTGGTGGGGTGCTGCGGTCGCGACCGGAGGTAGCCGTGGAACGACTGCGCGACGGCGTCGAGGCCCGCTCCGTAGGTCGCGTAGAGCCACGGGGTCGTGTACGACTCCCCGGGTTCCAGCCGGACCTCGCCGGGCAGCAGCACCTCCCCGCCACCGAGGATGCGCGCGCCCGTCAGCCCCAGCTCGGCGAAGGTCGCATGATTGCCGCTCCAGGCGGTGTGCACGGCCCACACCTCACCGCTGCGGAAGCCGAAGCCCGGCGTGCCGGCGGCGAGCAGCATGGCGGCGTCGGATCCGGTGCGGCCGCGCCGGCCCTCCCGCAAGTGTGTGCCGACGACGAACGGATGCCGCTGCGGCGTGCGTTCTCGCAGGTGCCGGCCGGTGAAGTCGAGCAGCTCCTGGGCCTCGGTGGGAACCGGCAGGGCGAGGCGCACGGCGTCCACGGTGTACCGGCCGTCGGCGGCAGTGTTCGTCACCTCTGCGCGGACTCTCAGGAGGCCGGCGGGGAACAGCTCGAAGGCCGTGACCAGGGAGATCCCGGCATCGGCGTCGACACCGCGGACGGTCAGGACCTGCGTGCCGTCCTCCCGGACCTCGAGGTCGTGACCATCGGCCGAGAACAAGCTCGAGAAGTGTCCGCCCTCGCGATGGCCCTCGAGCCCGGGCGTGCCGGCCCAACCGGCGGCCTGCTCGGGAAGCACGGCCGGTGGCGCGGTGCCGTGCACGGAGTCGGCGCCGCGCTGGCACTCAGCGAGCGACCGGAGATAGTCGGCGTGCTGGTCCGGCGCGTCCACCCGGGGCCCCCAGTGCAGCACTCGAGGCACTCCACGGCCGACCTCCACAACGACGCTCATCCCGTCGGCCTGCAGGGCGACAACCTGGCCCGCAGTGACCGGAGCGCGGGCGGGCATCACGGTCGGTTCACTCACCTGTTTATCGTTGCAGCGTGAAATGAATATGGCAAGGTCGACTCAATACGTACTCATGGCCTCCTGAAGCGCGGCACGTGCTCCGTCCCGGGTCATGCTGCGTCGAGCAGGCGTTCGAGGGTGCGACGGCCCAGCCGGCTGAGAGCCGGCCTCGTCTCGGCGTAGTACCAGACGAGCCCCATGGCTTGCTGGAAGGACCACGCCATCCCGCGCGCCCACTCGATCTCGCCGCAGCCCAGCCGGTCCGCCAACAGCTGCCGAGGCGCGGGGTCGAGGAGATGCCACGCGCAGACGAGGTCGAGGGCGGGGTCGGCCGGTCCGAAGCCACCCCCGTCAAGCAGGCCCACGAGCCTGCCGTCGCGCACCAGGAGGTTGCCGGGTACCAGGTCGCCGTGCGTCATGACCTCGGGCCCTCCCGGTGGCAGCGCGCGGAAGCCTCGCCACAGTCGCCGCAGCGGCGCGACGTCGAGCAGTGCCGTGCTGCGCTCGAAGCAGGTCTCCATCCACGCATCGTGGTCCGGCAGGTGGCCTCCCCGCCCCGGACCGGTGAACCGTCGCCCTCGCGTGTCCGCGCCCCGGAGTCCGGCGATGAGCGTGGCGAGGTCGTCCGCGAAGGCGGACGAGAGGCCGACGTCGGCTCCCATGGCGGTGTCGCCCGGCAGCCACGTCTGCACGATCCAGAACATGGGGTAGCCCGGGCCAGGAGCGCCGAGTGCGACGGGGACCGGGGTGGGCACCGCGCTGCAGGCGGCGAGCTCGTCAGCTGCGGCCGCTTCCGACTCCAGCTGCGCACGTGCTCGACCAGCGTCCTGCGCCTGCAGGGGCAGGCGCGCGGCGAGCCGGTCGCCGATGCGAAAGATCGCGTTGACGGTGCCGTCGGCGTCCACCGGGCGCACAGGGAGGTGGCTCCACTGAGGAAATTGCTGGACGACGAGGCCCGCCACGACCTCAGCGGTCACGGGGAGCTGGTCGTCGTGCAACCTCATGCTTTCACCGTATCGGCACCGCCGGGTGGATCACCCACGTGGCTGCTGCTCAAGGCCGGAGCTCCGGACCAATCCTCGGGTGAGGGGTGGTGCGGCACCCGATCAGTCGCCGCCCCCTCGCCGGTCTGACTAGGTGGACACCGTTCGCCATCAGAAGGAACCACTCATGACGACGAACCCCGGCGACCCCGGCACCCCGGGCACCAACGCCGCCACAGCCACCAACGCCGCCACGACGCCCGAGCCCCAGCAACCAGCCGCCGCCCCGATGCGCACCTTCGGCCACCTCCTGGTGAACAGCGCCGTAGCCAACATCACCACCAGCTACCTGTGGTGGGCGCTGATCTTCTGGGTGTACCTGGAGACCCGCAACGTGCTCGCCACCGGCCTCATCGGCGGCGGCTACATGCTGCTCGTCTCGTTCAGCAGCATCTTCTTCGGCACCGTCGTCGACCACCGCCGCAAGCTCACCGCCATGCGGCTGTCGTCCGGCCTCACGCTGCTGGCGTTCTCCGTCGCGGGCGCGGTGTTCCTCCTGATGCCCGAGGCGACCCTCCTCGACGTCGGCGCACCCTGGTTCTGGGGGTTCACCCTGGTGATCCTCGCGGGCGCCGTCGTCGAGCACATGCGCAACATCGCGCTGTCGACCACCGTGACGATCCTCGTGCCCGACGAGCGCCGCGCGAACGCCAACGGCCTGGTCGGCACCGTCCAGGGCCTCGCGTTCATGCTCACGAGCATCTTCAGCGGGCTGTCGGTCGGGCTCCTCGGCATGGGCTGGACGATGGTGATCGCCATCGCCCTGACCGCGGCGAGCCTGCTGCACCTGTTCGCGGTGAGCTTCCCCGAGGACCGCGTGGCCGCCGCCCCGTCGTCCGGCGTGGCCGCCGCCATCGACCTGCGCGGGTCGATCAGGGTGGTGCGCGCCGCCGCCGGCCTGTTCGCGCTGATCGTGTTCTCGACGTTCAACAACCTCATCGGCGGGGTGTACATCGCCCTGATGGATCCGTACGGGCTCGAGCTGTTCTCCGTCGAGGCGTGGGGCGTGGCGCTGGCCTTCGCCTCGACCGGCTTCCTTCTGGGCGGCGCCGTGATCGCGCGCTTCGGCCTGGGGAGCAACCCGATGCGGACGATGCTGCTCGTCGTGTTCGCCATGGGGGTGCTCGGCGCGTTCTTCACCATCCGCGAGTGGTGGCCGCTGTACGTCGTCGGCATCTGGCTCTACATGTGCCTTATCCCCGCGGTGGAGGCCGCCGAGCAGACGGTGATCCAGCGGGTCGTCCCGCTCGAGCGGCAGGGCCGCGTCTTCGGCTTCGCGATGGCGTTCGAGACGGCGGCCGCGCCGGTCACCGCGTTCGTCATCGCGCCACTCGCCGAGCTGCTGATCATCCCCTGGTCGCGGTCCGACTCCGGCCGCGAGGCCCTCCGCCCGCTGCTCGGCGAGGGCGAGGCCCGCGGGATCGCGCTGGTGTTCCTCGTCGCCGGCCTGATCATGGCCGTGGTCGCGCTCCTGGCGTTGCGGACGCCGGTGTATCGCGCGATCTCCCGGACGTACCGTTCGGCGGCGCCTTCGGTGGCGGAGGACGGGGCGGACGGCGAGGCCGACGACGAGGCGCCCGACGAGCGGGCCGGCGTAGCGCCCGCCGTGGAGCCGACCGGTGTCGCCGAGGCCACCCCCTGAACCCGGCCGGACGACGTCGTCGTGCACCCGACGGCCCGACGCGCCCGGTGAGCCGTGGGCGCAGGCGAGCGCCGAGGCCGGTCAGCCGGCGGACAGGGCCCGGACCAGCTGGGCCACCGACGGGGCTCCCTCGACGCCGTCGGGCGTCCGGTACAGCCGGCACGTCAGACCGACGGGGTCACCCGGCTGAGCGAAGGGGTCGTGGCCGTCGATGAGAAGGGACGGTGAGCCGTGGAACGCCAGCGCGTCGGCGGCTTCGGGGGTGTCGACCAGCACCCGCTCGATCTCGGCGGAGCTGCCCACGGCCGCCAGCGCCTCACCCAACCGCTCGTGGGCGAGCTGCCAGTGCGGGCAGCCGTCGAAGTACAGCAGCTGGATCTTCATCACCACATCCTGCCCGAGCCCCGCCCGGCGCATGTCAGCGGGTTCACTCCCAACGGCTGAGCGAGCGGACGTTCTGTGCACGATCCCGCCCACGACGAGGATGGCCGCGAGGACCAGCACCCAACGTCTCATCGGCCGCGAGGCCTCAGTCCCAGAAGCCCCGAGGACCGCGCCGGACTACTCGAGCAGCCCGACGAAGACCCCACCGAAGACGAAGAAGTCGATGACGATCGTTGCGAGCCACGCGAGCGCGATCGAGCCGACTCCACGCCGCCGCTCCATGTCCATCGACGCTGGTGCCGACCGCGAGACCCTGTCATCCGCCTGCCGCTGCCTGCCGCGCTGGCGGGCCACCGCGCGACCGTCGCGTTCGCAAGGGCGCGGACGACGTCGTCGTGCGCTCGGGCCTCAGCCCCGCCCCCGCAGCGCCGCTCGCGCGAACGCCACCCCCTCCGGCGTCGGTCGCCACGATGCGACCCCGGACTCGTCCCGCCCGTACACCCCCAGCCGCTCCAGCACCGTGACCGTCGGCTCGGCCAGGCTGCGCACCTGCCAGCTCTGCAGGCTTTCGCCGTCGCTCCCGGCCCACCCCAGGGCGTGGAACGCCGCGGCCAGGTGGTCGTCGATCTGGTCGAAGGCATCGAACCGCAGGTGCGGCGGCGGCCACGGCTCGGGATCTCCATGGCAGGCGGCGTCGAGCAGAAGCACCGTTCCGGCATCCCTCTCGACGTCCGTCCGACCGAGCGGCAGCCGACCCGCGAGGTGCCACCACAACGCCACGGGGTCGTCCGCCAGCTGGGTCGCGAGCCGCGTCGCGACCAGCCGGCCCTTGTTGACCCGCAGCAGCCGGGCGGACTGGCACGCGTGCCGGAACGCCAGCACCGGCAGGGTGTGGCCCTCGCGGTTCAGTCCCCCGATCCACTCCGGCCCGACGCCGAGCGCACCCGCTACCGCCACCACGTCCGCGGAGCGCAGGTACCCGGCCGACGTCAGGTCCACTCCCCGCGTCCCCACGTGCCGGATCATCCACGCGAACGGCGCGACCATCCGCTCGGCCACGTCCGCGGTCACCACGGGCGGCTCGTCCAGCCGCGCAGCCGCGACCATCTCGACGACGACGCCCGAATAGGGCCCGACCGCCCAGCTCACCAGGTCAGTGGCCAGACCGCCCGCCTGGCCGGGGCCACCCCCGGTCGGCCCGGACCGTCGCTCCTGTCCGGTCCGCCGCGTCTGAACGGACCTCCGCTCGCGGCCGGGCGTTCGACCCTGCCCAGACCGTCGGTCCCGCCCGGACCGTCGCTCCTGTCCGGACCGCTCGCCTCCGGCCCGCCGGACGGCGTCGTCGGCCGCCGTGACGTCGAGCGCCGCCACCGAGGTCAGCACCTCCTCCGGCGACCGGCCCGGGAACGCCAGCGTGAGCGCCTCAGCGTCCTCGACGGACACGCCATCGCCTGCGGCCAGCCGTCGCGCGGTCGCGAGCAGGTCGGCGTAGCTGCCCGGGCCGCCACAGTCCTCCGGCGGGCACGCGCCCGCGCCGTCCACGCAGCGGGCCGCCGGCGCGCCGCTGTCGCGCGGGAGCACGCCGTCGAGGGTCAGGGTGTGGCGCCAGTCGTCGCCGAAGTCGTAGGTGTACACCAGCCGGTCGCCCGGATCCTGGAGCAGCTCGTCCAGCCGCGCGTCCGCCTCGGGCACGCCCGTGTCACCCTCGGCAAGATCCTCCGCGGTCAGGTAGCGCTCAGGGCCCGGACCGTCGGGCCGATCGCCCGCGTCGAACTGGTGCAGGTGCGTGCCGGTCCAGCCCATCGCCGCCTGCATCACCGGATGCAGCGTCGCGAGCCGCATGTCGCTGCGCACCTCGATCAGCCGCCACACCTCGGGCTCGACCCCGTCCAGGGCGACGCGGACGCGGAAGGTCACCACGTCGGTACGTGGACGACGACGGCGTGACGGACCCGGTTCTGGGGAGCCCGCAAGGGCGTCGGCCATCTCCGACGGGTCCGCGGACCCGAGCAGCTCGCGGAACTGCGCCACCTGGCGCTCGATCTCGTCCTGGTGGGGGTCCGGGATGCTCACGGCACCCATCCCACCACTGCGGGGGGACGGAAGCACACAGGGCGCCGTCGTCGGGCACCTCCGGCGGGCGTCAGGCTGGTGCGGCCCGGCGTAGGACGAGGGTGCGGCGTAGGGCGAGGAGTCCGGCTCCGGCGATCAGCCACAGCAGGGCCAGCGATCCGGTAGCAGTGTCTGTTCCGGAGTTGGCCAGGTCCGCCGGGCGCCCGATCCGGGTGACGACACCGTCGACGTCGACCGCGAACCGGACCACGGTGGACACCCGGGTGCCGTCCAGGGCCGTGCCCCTCGCGACGACACGGTGCTCCCCGGCCTCCAGCGCGGGCAGTTCACCGGCGCTGACCGCAGAGCCCAGCACCGACGCCGAGGCACTGCCGATCTGCATAGGCGTGGAGTACACCGTGATCGTCAACGGGGTGCCCGGGCGCAGACCCGACCCGGTCACCGTCACCGGCGAACCCTCAACAGGATCTCCGACCGCGAACCCGATCCGCAGCGACGCCGCCGCGGGCTCCGCCGACACCAGGGCCGTCGCCGTGGCGTTCCCCGGCAACGTGTGCTCGTCCCCGGCCTGGGTCCCGGTCACCGTGCACTGACCGATGTCCATGATCGTGACCACACCACCGGAGATCGTGCACGCACCCGACGCGGTCAGGGTCACCGGCAGACCCACATCCGAGACCCCAGTCACCGCGAACTGACCATTCCCACCGATCACCGGCGGCAACCCCGTCACAGCCAACGTCTGGGGGCGCTTGGCGATGTCCAACGGTTCGGAGACCAGCTCGGCGGCCTCGGTCACGGCGTCACCGGCCTGGGACACCGTGATCGTGCACGGACCCACCCCGGTGGCATGCATCACGTCACCGACCATCGTGCACGACCCCGTCCCGGTGAACGTCACCGGCAACCCCAGGTCCGACCCACCCACCACCGTCACCGGCGGCCGGTCATAGACCAACGGCCCGTCGATGTGCACGGTCAAGAACAGGCCCTGGTGGCGCTTGGCCACGTCGAACACCGCGGTGTCCGACGCAGACTCGATCTGGTCCGTGCCGGCCTGGGCCGCCGTCACCGTGCACAGACCAATGCCCGTGAACGACAGCTGGTCACCGCTCACCGTGCACGAACCCGAGGCCGCGAACGTCACCGGCAGACCCGACGTCGCCGTCGCCGCAAGGGCTATCGAGTCCGGGGTGTACGGCCGGTCGCCCAAGAACGTCGTGATCTCCACCGTCTGCGGGATCTTGACCACCGTCACGGTCAGCGACGCCGAGCTCGGCGCAATCGACGTCGTCCCGGAGTAGTCGAACGAGTACGCCCAATCACCGACGGGATGGTCCTGGCAGACGCTCAACGACCTCGTCGCGTCGAACCCAGGGAACGTGCCGTCAGGATTCGTGACGGTGAACGTCCCCCCATCGACCCGAATCCCATGCGAGACAACCTCGATCATCACGCAGTAGTACTGCCCGCTGACCGGGGCGGAAGGGTCCACCGTCAGCACGACCGAAGACACCGCCCGGGGGGTCACCGACGCCGAGGTGGAAGGCTCGGACTGACCGAACGCGGTCTCTGCCCGCACCCTGACCGTGTAGGCCGCGCCGTTGGTCAGCCCGGTGACGGTCGTACTCAGGCTCGGAGGGGATCCGTAGGTGTCACCGCAGAAGAACTCGACGCCGCCGTCGGGTGTGCACCACACGGTGTAGCGCGTGACGCCGCCCGCTAGGTCCGTGGGCGCGGACCAGGTCACCGTGGCCTGGCCGTCGCCCGCGACCGCGTTGACGTCGAGGGGGGCACTGGGTGGGTGGGCGTAGAAGCTGATGCTCGCGGTCCCGCGGCGGGAGATCGACCAGCCGCCCATACCGATCTGGTACTCGGTCCCGGCGTTCAGCGTGACCACCAGGCCAGCGTCCCAACCGTAGATGTCGTCCCTCTGGGCGACGAAGCTCCCGGCGGCGGTCCATACCTCAATGGTGTTGTCCCAGCCCGCCGGTGAGATCGCGCTCACGCGGATGTACACCCTCTGCGTGACGGACGGCGTGTAGCTGTACCAGGCGACGTTGTTCCAGTACGGCTGGGCGTCGGTGCGACGGCTGCCGACGGAACTGATCCCGACGTTCGACGCGACGAACGAGCCCTCGATGTTGTCGGCCGGGAGCGGGATCGGCACGGCCTCCGCCGACGTGGATCCGCCGACAAGTTCTCCTGCGGCATGGGCGACCCCCGGCGCCAGGCCGACGAGGGCCAGCGCGAGTACCACGGCCGTGGCGAAGGGACGACGGGACGGGCGGCGCAGCACGGCGCTGGTACGCATGGTGGTCCTACCGATGGGGTGAGCAGGGGCGACCCGGGGGGAGGTCGTGGCTCCTGAATACACCCCTACCGGGCACTCTGTGCGGGATGCCACCGACCAACGACCCCCCGAGCGAGAACTTCACCCGCTCGGGCCCCTCCGGCACGTGTTTGTCCTGGTCAACGCCGTGCTGATACGCGAACGCGTGAACGATCCGCCCCGCGCGTTCCGGCACGACGACGTCGTCGGGCCGGGTGCCGTCGTCGGGCCGGGCGCCGTCGTCGGGCCGGGCGCCGTCGTCGGGCCAGGGCTCACACGAGGTGGTTCTCGTAGGCGAACGCCGCGGCCGCGGTGCGCGACCCGACGTCGAGCTTGAGGAAGATGTTCGACAGGTGCCGGGCCACCGTCTTCTCGGAGAGGAACAGCTGCGTGGCGATGGCGGCGTTGCTCTTGCCGACGGCGACCAGCCGGAGCACCTCCACCTCGCGCGGGGTGAGTCCGCCGGGGGCTCGCTCGTCGCCGAGCAGGGCCGCGGCAGCCTTCTCCGCCGGGACCGCCCCCAGGTCGGCGAAGGTCCTGCGCGCGGCGGTCAGCTCGGCGACCGCCGAGTCCTCGTCACCCAACGCCCGCAGCGCCCGGCCGATCAGGACGCGGCTGCGCGCCACCTCGTACGGCGCGGAGAGCTGCGCCCAGGCCTCCATCGCACGACGAGCGGCCTCCAGCGCGGCCGCCGGCGCGTCCTGCGCCAGCGCGACCATCGCGGCGGTGCAGTGCCCGGCCGCCTGCAGGCCGGTGCAGCCGAACGTCTCGGCGATGCCGAGGAGCTCCTGGCCGAGCGCGGCGGCGTCGTCGGTGTCGCCGTCGGCCAGCAGGATCTCGACCGCGGCCGCAAGCACCTGTGAGCGCTGCACCGGGTTCTGCCGCTCGGCGAGCAGCCGCAGGACGGCGCCCTTCGCCGCCTCCCGTCGACCGTGCGCGAGCCACAGCAGCGCGCGGCCCGGCTGAGCCGGGTGACCGTGCTCGGCGGCGCTGTCGAATGCGGCCTCGGCCTCGGCATCGTCGCCGCGAAGCCGATGCGTCTCGCCCCGCTCGTAGTGGGCCAGCGCCTGGGCCGGGTGGCCGCCGAGGGCCAGGTAGCGCTCCTGCGCCCGCTCCAGCTCCTCAACGGCGTCGGCGTAAGCCCCGTGCAGCCGAAGCAGCTGGCCCCGGTGGGTCGCGCACTGGCCGGTGTAGGCGACCAGCCCCGGTTGGACGTCGCACCACGTGGTGAGCGCGTGCGTCCACTCGCCGGCCCGGCCGAAGTCCGAGACCTCCTGGCACGCCTCGATCGTCGAGCAGTAGACCCGGCCGGCCGTCACCGGCGTGACCTCGCCGGCCATCACCCCGACCAGGGCCTCGTCCATCCGCCGCAGACCGTCCGCGACCCGGCCCGCGTACAGCATCATCCGACCCTCGGCATGGAGGCCGAGGGCGACGAGGTCGGGCTCGCCGAACCGGCGCCCGTATTCGGCGATGCGGGGGGCGAGCGGCATCGCCTCGGCGAACTCGCCGCTGAAGACGTGGCCCATCATCTCCAGGTCGAGCAGGTAGCCGCGTTCGACGACGTCGTCGGTGAGCTCGTCCAGGAGACGCGTCGCCCGGGCGAGCCAGCCGTTGCTCACCGCAACCTCACCGACGTTGCGCAGCGTCAAGACCAGCGAGTAGGCAGCTCGCACGGCCCCCGGCCGATCACCGGCGTCGAGGCTCGCCTGGTGGGCCCGCTGGAGCGCCTGGATGCAGTCGTTGCGCCGCCCCAGCAGGTAGGCGGTGGTCGCCAGCGCGGCGAAGTCCTGGGCCTCCAGGTCGGTCTCGTCCAGGTCGGACAGGGAACGGTAGGCCGCCACCCACTCGCGTCGCTCGTAGGTCTGGCGGGCACTCCGGAGATCCTCGATCACACCCATCTCGGCCGCCTCTCGCCGAAGCAGTCGAGTCTAGCCAGGGGTCGGTTCACCGGGAACCGGGGGCGCGGGTAGGCACGGTGGCGCCTGTCGGGGCGCGGGCGGGGGTGGTGGCGCCTGTCGGGGCGTGGTCGCGGTCGCGAGTGTGGGCGCGCGCGGGGTCGTGTGTGCGGGCGGCCCGGTCGCTGCCTCGTCGGGCGATCCTCGAGGCGACGTACGCGGCGTCCCGCCCCACCCCGGGGAGCACCATCGAGCCGAAGGCGTACTGGAACGCGAGCCCGCAGAAGAACAGCCCCGGGATGTCGGTGACGCCGCGGTATTCGCGCGGCCAGCCGTCGTCGTCGGCGAGCGGTGCCTCGATCCAGCTGAAGTCCGGCCGGAAGCCCGTGGCCCAGACGACGTTGGCGACGTCAAGCACACGGCCGTCCGCCAGCACCGGCCGACCGTCGGCGGAGGTGCCGGTGACCTTGTGCTCGATCCGCTCCACGCCGCGCTCGGTGAGGTGGTGCCGCTTGACCCGCGTGGTGGGCGCGCCGTGGCTGCGGACCTTGGCCATCTCCTTGCGGCCCATCGGGGTGCGCCTGGTCAGCACGTGCTTCCACAGGAAGACGATGACCGGCAGGGCCACCTTGATCCGGGCCGAGTCCCATTCGAGCGGGATGTTGCCGCGGTCGGGGCCGACCAGGATCGTGGGGCGGTCCTGGGCCAGCTCGTAGGCGATGTCGCACCCGGAGTGCGAGGCGCCGACGACGACCGTCGCGCCCGGCAGGAGCTGGGTCGGGTTCTTGTAGTCGGCGGAGTGGACCTGCCGGATCTGCGGACCCAGCGACGCGGCGACGTCGGGCACGTGGGGGTTGCGGCCGAAGGTGCCCGTGGCGACGACGACGTTCTCGCACTCGATCGCCTGGGAGCCCAGGTGGGCGGTGAAGCCGCCGTCGTCCCGGGGGGCCAGGCGGTCGATCCGCGTCTGCATCCGCACCGGCAGCTCCATCTCGACGGCGTACTGCTCGAGGAAGTCGGCCACCTCGTCCTTGCCCGGGAAGTGCCACGGGTCGCCCGGGAAGTCCATGCCCGGCAGCCCGTCGAAGGTGGCCGGGGAGTAGAGGCGGAGGGAGTCGTAGTGGCAGCGCCAGTTGTCCCCCACGCGGGCGCCGCCGTCGACGATGAGGAACTCCCGGCCGAGGCGGGCGAGGTGGTAGCCGGTGGCCAGGCCCGCCTGGCCGGCGCCGACGATGAGGGTGTCGATGTGCTGGGTGGTCATGGTGCCTCCGGGTGGGGTGGGGGCGCTCGGCGCGGCGAGAGGGCGTCGCTGATGGCGCGAGGGGTAACGGCGTCAGTTGTCCGACGGGTCGGTGCTCATGGCTCCGACGCTACGAATCCGGCCGCCCGGTCCGCGTCGGGGTCGTTACCCATGTCCGGGCGTCGGGTGGATGGGTGTTCTTGCCCATCCCGGGTCACGCGGCCGCAGTCGTCGGGTGACGGGCACGCGGTCGTGGTTGCGAGGGGACGACCGGACGGCTCCCGCCTGGCGCATTCGCGGCACGACGTCGTCGATCCGCTCTCCGTGCGCCGTCCTCCGCCCCACCCCCGGGGAGCCCTCGCCGCGCGACTTCCACACCCTCACCACCCACGGCGGCCGTCCACAGATTGCACGGACCGTCTTGCCCGAGTTTCTCCCGATTAGTACACTAGTTCGACAAGGGGGCGAGATGGCGACCGACGGCACGACCGGCAGCGAGGCGGTGAAGACCACCGCCGTGCCCGTGCTCGTCGCCGACCTGCAGCGGATCGCCGCAGAGCTGGGCAGCGCGCGGCTCGAGTCCCTCGCCGTGACGGACGCGGCCCGCACCCACGACCTCCTCCGGAGGGTTTGCGACCAGCTCCGCGCGGTGGACGCCCGCCTGCTCGCACAGGTCGAGGCGGACGGTCGCTGGGCCGCTTCGGGCGCGGCGCGCACGTTCCCGGAGTGGGTGGCCCGCCGCGGCGGCGCCTCAGTCGGGACCGCGCGGCGCGAGGTGGAGCTCGGCAAGGCCCTGACCAATGACCTGCCCGCCACCCGCGAGGCCGTCACCGAGGGACGGATCAGCCTCGAGCACGCCCAGGTCCTGACGCGCTTCGGCCCGACGTCCGACGCGCGGCGCGCCGCCCTCAGTGGCGACCGGGAGGACAGGAACGAGGCGTTCCTCGTCGGCAAGGCCCAGCGCCTGGGCGTGGACGACTTCCGCAAGGCCGTGCGTCACTGGGCGGCCGCGGTCGACACCGCGACCCACGAGGCGGAGCACCAGGCGGCCGTCGACCGCGAGTACCTCTTCCTCAGCCGCCGGCCCGACGGCGTCCAGATCCAGGGCTTCCTCGCCGGCGAGCACGCCGAGACCCTGAGCACCGCCCTGCGCGCGGTCACGGGGGTCCCGGCCGCCGACGACCACCGCGCGCCCGAGCAGCGGCATGCCGCAGCCCTGACCAGCCTCGCCCAGCTCGTCCTCGACCGCGGCCTCGCCGGTGCGGGCAGTGCGCTGGTCCGTCCGCACCTCAGCGTCCACGTGCCGTGGGACACGGTCGAGCGCCTCCAGGCGCAGGCGACCGCTGCGGAGAACGGTGACGCCGACGACGTCGCGCTGTCGCGTCCCGACGGTTCGCTGGGAACCGCGGCCGAGCTCGACGACGGGACCCCGCTGCCGCTCTCCGTCCTGGCACAGCTGGCCTGCGACGCGGAGATCACGCGCATCGTCTTCGGGCCGGACGGTGAGCCGCTCGACGTCGGTCGCTCCCAGCGCACGTACACCCGGGCTCAGCGCCGGGCGGTCATCGCCCGCGACCGGTGCTGCCAGTACCCGGGATGCGGCGCACCACCGATGATCGGCGAGGTCCACCACGTCCAGTGGTGGGTCCGCGACCACGGGGACACGGCGGTCGCCACCGGCATCCTGCTCTGCGCCTTCCACCACCGCGTCGTCCACCAGCGGGCCATCGACATCAGCCGCGGATCTAGCCGCTGGGAGTTCCGCGAGCGCGACGGCCGGCTGATCGGCCCGCCGAGCGGAGCTCCGCCGGGGAGCGCACCGCAGGAGAACTTCCGACCAGGAAGCGCACCACCAGGAAACGCACCACCAGGAAACGCACCACCAGGAAACGCACCACCAGGAAACGCACCACCAGGAAGCGCACCACCGGGAAGCGCTACGCCATCCCGCCGCGAGCCGGACGACGCCGCCCCCGAGCAGCTGCTCCTCGCCGTCTAGTTCCGCGCGCCCGGCGACACCGGAATGCCGAGGGCGCGGCCAGACCGCGATGTCCGCAGGGGGGCGCTGTCTGATCCAGAAGGTGGTCGCCAGGGTGACCGAGGCCTAGCGCATCGGGTACCAGCGCGACCCGTAGCGCCGCGTGACCCGGTGGCCCTCGACGTCCACCAAGCCGTCCACGACCGCGACCACTGCCTGCCCGACCCCCGCCGCGGCGACGTCGTCGGGCGCCTCGAAGCGGACGGTGAGCTGCGGGACCCCGCGCACCACCTCGATCTGGCCACCCTCGACAGCGGTCCGCTCGCGCGCCGCGTCCATCGCGGCCGGCAGGACGTCAGCAGGATCCACGCCGCGGTGCAGCATCCCGACGACCATGCGGACGCGGTACGAGGGCACACCGCACGGTAGCGAACAGCGATGCGGGACAGGGGTCACGCCTGCGGGACCCCTGTCGCCCCTACTGTTGGGCCGTGACCACGACACCGGAGCAACCCGCGCTCCAGACCCCGCTCGTCCCGCCCTCAACCGGGGGCCATCTGGTGCTGCGCATCGTCCTCGCGGTGGCGCTGGGTATCGGGATCGCCCAGGTGCTCGTCGACCGCACCGTGTGGGCCGTCGGCTTCGGCGCGGGCGCCGGCCTGGCCGACAGCCTCGACCTGTGGCAGATGTTCGGCACCGCGAGCTTCGTGACGCTGCTCCTGCTCATCTTCGGCCCCCAGCCGCGCTGGGCCACCAAGTGGGCGTGGTTCTGGCTCGCCGTCGCGGTACCGCCGCTGTGGCTGGTGTTCGTGCTCTTCGAGCCGGTGCCGCTGTGGATCAAGCAGCACCTCGCCCCGGCCAGCTACCGGCTCACCGGCGGCTGGGCGTTCCTCATCGGCCTCATCCTCGGGCCCACGATGGCCTGGCTGCTCCCCGGATACGCCAACCTGTTCTGAGCGCGCGGCGGCCGCCGCCAGGAGCGATCACCCGTCACCCGAGCCCGTCGCACCCGTCCTCGTGCGGCAGCAGCGGCCGGAAGAAGACGTCGTAGACGGCGCCGTCCTGCTCGAACTGGGTCGCAGTGTTGGCGTCGGCGAGCGTCTCCAGCAGGGTCTGCGCGTCAGCGCCGCTCGCCACCGTGCACTCGGCGGCGTCGGCCAGCGCGAGGTCCAGCGGCCAGGGCAGCACCTGCCGCTCGAGCTCGCCCTCCTGATCGCCCGACTCGGCGGCCGGCAGAGCGAAGAACGCGAACGCCTCGATCACGTACGGCTCCTCGCCGCCCGCGCTCCCCACCAGCTCCTGCGCGCGCTCGATGAAGCCGGCCATGGCGACCCGGGCGGCACGCTCGTCCTCGGACAGGCCCATCCCGCCGTCGTCCGCGCCCTCAAGACCCTCGGTCATCCCGTAGGACTCCACCGCGTGGTCGTACCGCTGACCGTTGACGACCAGGGTCACGAACATCGTGGGCGCGTCAGCGATCGGCGGCTGGCCGTAGTCCGGGGCCTCGCCGAGCAGACCTGCCGTCCGTGCGGCGTCGATCAGCGCCTCGACGTCGGCGTCGCTGAGCTGGACCACCTGGAGGTTGGGCAGCGCCGGGCCCGGGTAGATGAGGATCTGCGGCCCGTGGGTGATCGCCCGCCCGTCGGGGTAGATCGTCAGCTGCGGGACCACCGCGAAGTCGTACCCGATCGGCACGAACCCGCCGCTCAGGTCGAGCTGCAGCAGGGGGGCGTCGGCGTCGGCCGGCGCGCCGGGGGTGACATCGTCGTCGGGCGCCGGGTCGGACGGGTTGCCGTCACGCAGGCTCTGGCATCCGGTCAGCGTGACCGCGAGCGCGAGGGCGGCAAGTGTTCGGACTGCGTTGCGATGGGTGCGCACGGCACACACCTCCTCATGATGTCCGGCCCGCTCGGGCCTATACCCCCTTCATGTCGGCGGACCGGTGCGGCTTGCAGCGGATCCCCGACACGGCGCGACCCTCAGCCCGCGAGCGCCTTCTCGATCAGCTCGACGAGCTCAGGGTCGTCCGGCTGCACCTTGGTCCGGAACCGGTGCACATGGCCGTCCGCGGTCACCAGGAACTTCTCGAAGTTCCAGCCCACCTTGCCGGCCTGACCGTCCGCGTCCGGCACCTTCGTGAGCTCGCGGTACAGCGGGTGCGCCGACCGGCCGTTGACCCGCACCTTCTCCATCAACGGGAAGGTGACCCCGTACGTCATCGAGCAGAACTCCTTGATCGCCTCCTCGCTGCCTCGCTCCTGCAAGAACTGGTTGCTCGGAAAACCGAGCACCGTGAACCCGCGATCGGCGTACCGGCGGTGGAGCTCCTCGAGCCCGGCGTACTGGGGCGTGTGCCCGCAGCGCGAGGCGACGTTCACGATGAGCCGCACTCCCGGGTAGGCGGCGAGCGTCGTGGACTCACCGTCGATGGTGGTCAAGGGGATGTCGTCGAGGTCCATGCCAGCGGTAACGCCGCCGGACCCCGGAGTAGTCCTGCGCGACGACGACGCCCCGTCGCCTCGGGACGCCGGTCGGCGGCGCGGTGAGCGCCCGACGAGCGACTGTGCGGAGGATCCGGCCCCTCATGGCGCCCGAGTCTTCCGCGCTGTGGCGCGAGATGTGGCCGGTCATGCGCGCAGCGCAGGCGGGGCCGGTCAGCGCGCAGCGCAGGCGGGGCCGGTCAGTGCGCAGCGCAGGCGGGGCCGGTCAGTGCGCAGCGCAGGCGGGGCCGGTCAGTGCGCAGCGCAGGCGGGGCCGGCGGGGCGGGCGGGGGCCGGTCCAGCGCGCAGGGGCCGGTCTGCACCCAGCGCAGCGCGGCCCATGGGGTGAATGATCACCCGCCCACTCCCGCACCGGCTGATCATGTGCCGAAGTATCGTGGAACCGTCGAACCAGCGACGCCTACCCCCGAGGCTGCCCTGATGAGCCAGGACGATCCGAACCTGCGCGCCGGCGCGCCCACCCCGCCGCCAGCC
>Ga0209347_1000644_pt1 | contig 78381 bp, 71 predicted proteins | sample AutmiccommuBRH23_FD_187382 | JGI IMG/M metagenome (GOLD analysis project Ga0209347, IMG submission 187382) | Deep subsurface microbial communities from Mt. Terri, Switzerland - Autotrophic microbial communities BRH/23 (SPAdes) (version 2) | ecosystem: Environmental > Aquatic > Deep subsurface >...
GCACGATTGTTTTTATCTTTAAATACGCCTGGCATTTTTGATATTCTCGCTTCCAAAAGCAATCGATGTCTGTATTGAAGAATGTTAATGAATTCCTCTGGAGAAGTTGGCGTAACATTCATTTCGATTTTATTACTTACCAATTTATACGTTCCCAATATGTCGTGAGAATCTTCGTCTCTATTGAACATTGGCGTATCGGTTTCGATAATATTTTTTGCTTCAATAACTTCAAATCGAGTTCCCTCGATATAATTGGAAAAATAGGATTCAAAAAAAGCAAAATTTTGAAAAGCAGGATTCGTAGTATTTCTATCTATCACATTTTTGAATTCTCTTTGCTTTAATTCTTGGAATAATATCTCAAACAAATCTATTCTTGATTGGTCATAAGGATTTCCAAATGCTCTTGCAATCGCTCGTGGAGATGATAATATTTTTGATGGTTGTGTAGATAATAATGCGCTAATTAGCTTGTTTAATTTCTCAAACTCACTTTGCATTCCTAATTTATCAGCGATTACTTTTGCCTTATCTCTAATTTGATTTAAACCTTCTTCGCCTTTTACTTGTACTATTTTCTCTAGTTTATTTTCGAGTTCAGAAATTAAAATTGTTTTAGATTCTGGCCCCGATTTTCTTGATGGTTGTAGGTTCTCTAAAAAGGCTCTTTCTTGTTGAGATACAAATAGTTGTCCCGAAAATGAATTGTCACCTTCAATTGCTCCAATCCCTTCCATAAAACGAATTGTTATTCCGGGCAATTCTATTTTTTTGGTGTAGGTATAGGTAACAAATATTTGTCCTGTGGTTGTTGGTTTAAATTCTATTGCCGAGCGATGGCTTAATAATGCACCAGGATATAAATTACCTAAAATAGAAAAAATATTCCTTTTTATAACAATTTCATCAGGATCCATAAAGTTGGAAGTGAAGATACGAGGTGCAATTTTTTTAATTTTACCTGTACTTTCAAGCATAGCAATTTGTTTTCTTACTTTTTTATCGCTCGATGAATAAATAATTTCTTGAAGATGTGTTGGGACAAAATTTTCCATTAGTGGTGCTTTATTGAAGCAAAGCTATACTAAATTTTCCACTAAAAGGCAATTATTGGGCGTTTTTTTCCATTATAAATGAATATTGGGATGAGAATGGGTGTTTTTTTCCACTAAATATTTATGATTTCTCTAAACAAGTTAGCCAAGCTTGTAATTCTTCAACAAATAAAATTGTTTGTGGAGTATTGGCTATCCACCATCGTACCCTTCGGTTAACTCAGGGCAGGCCAAACGAAGCGTATACGGCGGTTCGCAAATCATCATCTAAATAGCTCTTTTGTTAAGATGTATATAATTTTTGCATAAATTTGATTTATCAGACATACCGACAAACATTCAATAAAAAATATTGCTATTGCGAAAATCTCTGATTTTAACAACGTAATATTCAAAATAATTAATCGTTACAGACAATGTTTAGATGATGACAAAACAATGATTTGACCTATGAACAATAGCAATAAAAAATGTAGAGACATAGACGAATACCATGCGTTGCAACCTGCCGACATGCGGGAAACGCTTGAACAACTGCGACAAGCCATAAAGCAAGCAGCACCAATGGCAACAGAAACGATTAGCTACGGTATGCCTGCCTTTCGACATAACAAAGTTTTGGTATATTACGCTCTTAACAAAGAGCATATCGGTTTTTATCCCACACCTAACCCAATTGTTCATTTCAAAAAAGAGCTAGAAAAATACAGCACATCAAAAGGAGCAATTCAATTTCCTATTGACAAACCATTGCCTTTGACCTTAATAAAGAAAATAGTTAAGTTTCGGCTGGATGAGTTTACAAAAAACAATATTAAGAAAATTTTATCTGGCGTTGTACACGAAGTGCCAGGCGATATGGAAACAGTCTTGAAAGCCGATACTAATATTCTTGAGCGGTGGAACACCCTGACGCCTATTCAACGCAACGAATGGATTTGTTGGGTAACTATTGTCAAAAAATCTGAAACAAGAGCAGCACATATTCACCGTATGATTAATGAGTTAAAAGAAGGAAAACGTCAACCTTGTTGCTGGCCCGGATGCCCGCATCGCAGACCTTCTGCACAAAAGTAGTTTAAAAATGTTGATCTATGAAAACAAGCCCTGAACACAATGACCGTATTGCAAATATGACTTTTGCATCGGTATATCCTCACTATATCTCAAAAGTCCAGAATAAAGGCAGGACAACAGAAGAATTACATCAAGTAATAGCGTGGCTGACCGGTTTTGATGACGAAAAACTTCAAGAATTCATTAACGAGAAAGAAACATTTGAAACATTTTTCAAGAAAGCAACATTGAACCCCAATGCTAAATTAATTACAGGGGTTATTTGCGGCTATCGAATTGAAGAAATTGAAAATCCTTTAACAAGACAAGTAAGATATTTAGATAAATTAGTTGACGAATTGGCTAAAGGCAAAAAGTTGGAAAAGATTTTAAGGGTTTCTTAAAATCAAATAACCAATACATTTTTTCAATCCATATTTGCATTTTTGGATTTTTTCATTTAGCTTCACTAAGTGTGAGCACTGCTCATGCAAGACACACACAATCGCCATAAGTAATTGCGCTCGTTTTTTTTCTGAAAATCCCGGTGGAATTTTTGGTTAGGCGCATACTTGCAAAGTAACTGCTAACCCACTCGACTAAGCATAGTTGAGACTATTGGCGGTAATTGAAAAATGAAATACTAAATTAAAAACAACAACAATGAAACAAAAAATTCTTTTCGTCTTATGCCTGCTTTTTGGATTGATGTTCATTAACGCCGGGCTGAACAAATTTTTTAACTACATGCCTGTCCCAGAAGATTTGCCGGAGGACTCTATGCAAATGTTTACAGCCATGATGCAGATTGGGTGGCTGATGCCTCTTATTGCTATTGCGGAAATCATAGGCGGTATTTTATTTATCTTCCCTAAAGTGAGGGCATTGGGGGCAGTAATTCTTGCCCCCATAATGACAGGCATCATGCTCACTCATTTTACCATAGCGCCAGAAGGACTAACGATGGCCCTTCCATTACTTGCAATTTACTTATGGGTGATTTATGAAAACAGAAATAAATATCTTCCTATGGTTAAATGACTATAATTTTTTCAATTAATTAAAAAACAAAACCATTTTTAACCTGCTGATTCACTATTTTTTAGGTCGTTTTCTTCCTTGTTTTTAGATAAAACCAGTTTTAACGCATTCATATCATCGCTGACCTTTCGTTCAATGACTTTGGCATAAATTTGCGTTGTAGATAATTTTGTATGCCCTAAGAGCTTGGAAACTGTTTCAATAGGAACACCGTTTGTTAAAGTCACTGTTGTGGCAAATGTGTGGCGCGCCATATGAAATGTGAGGTTCTTTTTGATACCGCATACATCGGCAATTTCTTTTAAATAACTGTTTAACTTTTGGTTTGAAAGTGTTGGGAATAAAGTCCCGGAAACCTCAGCTCTTATATTGTTTTTATATTTATCGATAAGTAGCTGGGTTGTTTCCAGAATCGGTATTTTAACCGGGGTATTTGTTTTTGTCCTTTTGGTAATTATCCATTGGCCGCCATCAATCCCAAGCAGAACGTTGTCTTTTGTTAATTTCATAACATCCACATAGGCTATTCCGGTATAACAACTAAAAACAAATAAGTCTTTTACTAAATTTAGTCTGTCAATAGAAGTTTTCAATTCCTCAATGCTTTTTAATTCATCAGCGGAAAGGAATTCACGTTCACTTTTAACAAAAGTTGATTTAAACTTAATAAAAGGATCTCTTTGTATCCACTCCATATGAAATGCCATAGTGACCATTTTACGCAAACGCTGAATGTGTTTCATTGTCGTATTGTTGCCAATTTTTCTTTGATGATCTGTCGGTTGGTAAGACCTCAGAAAGTTTTCAAAATTAATCATGAAAGCATAATTAAGATCCTTTAAAAAAACATCTGAAGTTTTCATTTCCTTTAAAACAAATTCTGATAAATAATTTTGGGTGGTTTTATAATGTCGCATTGTATCTTTGTGAAGTTTAAATGCAGTTTTATCATTATGGTAATCAATTAGCTGTTGCAATGAATGATACGTTATGTCTAAACCTAAAAACTTAGATTTGATTGCTTGAGGTGTAACTAATTTGTCAGCTAACCTTAAATCTTGAAAACATTGAAATAATTTTGATTGTTCCTGATCAAGATATTGATTCAATATTCTAGCTTCTTGACTGTTTCCTTTTATACGTGATTTAGCCTTGTCCCAGGAAGCAACATTAATTTTTCTTTTTAAACTAATATTAGTTCGCTTTTGATTTACGGTGATTCGTGCAAAGATTTCGGCTTCGTCATTTTTAGCACGCGATGCATTTATCCAAATTAGGATAGAAAAAGTGGTTGATGTTTTCATAGTTGTCGTCTTTTTAAGTTAAACTTTGTTTTAGACGAAAGTCAAATCAACTATGTATTGCTGGTCAATTTTAACAAATCGGTCAACAATGTTGACCATTTAATTTTGTTGACCGATTTGTTGACCAATTTTAATAAATTAGACAATAAATGTAGGCACAAACTACGCTAAAATTATCAATAAAATGATAATCTTAACGATAATCTGGTCAACAACTTTTTAAAAATATTTTTGTTGACCGATTTGTTGACCTATCATATGATATTATTTGATTTACTATGATGGGCCAAAAAACACAAAACCTTGAAAATCAATGATTTTGCAAGGTTTTAATACTGTTTAAGTACTGTAAAAGTGATCGCAGAAGGATTCGAACCTTCGACCGCCTGCTTAGAAGGCAGGTGCTCTATCCAGCTGAGCTATGCGACCATTAGGATTCATTTAAAAATCCAGAAACTTTTTGTTGCAAAAAACAATGCTTTCTGCAAAAGCCTTAAATAATTTTTGGAAAATTACTTTTCTTCAAACCATTTGTCGGGGTGGCAGGATTCGAACCTGCGACCTCCTGCTCCCAAAGCAGGCGCGATAACCGGGCTACGCTACACCCCGAAAAATAAAAAGCGGAGAGACAGGGACTCGAACCCTGGCGACAGTTACCCGTCGACAGATTAGCAATCTGCTCCGTTACCACTCCGGCACCTCTCCTGATATTTGCTTTATGAACTTATTTTTGCGAGTGCAAATGTAGCGTTACAAATGCATTCACACAACATTTATTTGATATTTTTAACGCAAACAAGTACTTATTTATTCCGGATATTCAATTCTTAAATGATAAATATTCTTTAACTTCTTCTTTAACACCTTTTTAATGGTTTGAAGCTCTTTAAAAGTGATGTCGGCATTCATAAATTGGCCATCATCCATTTGCTTATTTACAATTTTTTCAACCAAATCATCAAACGCCTTGGCCGATGGTTCTTTTATACTTTTAGATGCTGCTTCCACAGAGTCGCACATCATTAATATGGCAGTTTCTTTTGAAAACGGAATTGGACCTGGATAGTGAAAATTACTCTCAGCAAAAACGTTCCCGCTCTGTTCTTCCTTTTTGAAGAAATAATAAACCAACGTAGTACCGTGATGTGTTCTTATAAAATCAATTATTCTATCGGGAATATGGTTCTTTTTCGCAATTTCTACGCCATTAATGATATGATCTATAATAATTTTGGCACTGTCGGTAGGTTCAAGTTCATTGTGCGGATTCACATTAGTTACCTGATTTTCAGTGAAATACATCGGATTTTCAATTTTGCCGATATCGTGATACAATGCCCCTGTACGCACCAACATGGAATTCGCGTTAATTTCAATGGCACAAGCTTCAGCCAAATTGGCTACTTGCAATGAGTGCTGAAATGTTCCAGGTGCTTTTTCAGCTAATTCTCGCAATAATTTGGAATTTGAATTCGATAATTCTTTGAGTGATTCATCAGAAACCAATCCAAAAAGTTTTTCGAAGACATAAATTAAGGGTAAAACAAACAAAGTGGCCGCCCCGTTCATGGCAAAATAAGTCAGTTTTTCATAATTTAAATTTTGGGCATTCCCTTCCTGAATCACAGAAAAAGCAAAATAGGCCACAAAATAAACAAAGGTAATTTGCAAAACAGAAAGAAATAAATTGGCTCTTTTATTCAACTCTGAAATAGTTAAAATAGTTACTATACCGGCAACTATTTGCAGAAAAACAAATTCAAAACTGTTAGGCACAATAAAACCAAGCAACAAAACCGTTAATGTATGGGCAAACAAACCCAATCTGGAATCGAAAAAAGCTTTTAAAACCAGCGGTAATATCACTATTGGCGCTACATAAATAAACTTAGCATCATATTTCACTATCAACGTAATCAATAAAATAACCAATATCATGTTAAAAAATATGAAGGTTACTTTGTTGTTATTTTCAAAAATATCAAGCCTGTATTTTCTTAAAAAAAGCATCAGCATTAAAAATGACAGCGCCACCAATAATGTATATCCGAGCACAATCCAATTGGAATTAGATTTGCTCCATACTTGCGAGTCAAACTCACTTTTAAGTGAATTTAGTTTCACTAACTTTTCTCCTTCTACAATATCGCCTTTAAATATAATTCGTTCCTTTTCGGCAACAAGTCCTTTTGTAAAGGAAATCTGACTTAAATTTTCTTCAAATGCTTTTTGGGTGAAATTTTCATCAAAGGTTACATTCGGTTTCAATTCGTTCGAAATAATTGTTAAAACGCTTTTTTCCTCTTTTGAGAAAGGCTGCTTTCCAAATTTGGTGTTCAAAAACGCAGAAATTTGGGTTGCTTTAAAAAGCTTGTTTGGCTGAATATCCTGTATTGAATTTCCGCGTCTTAAGGTTATTTCTACATTCTCTATTTTTTGCTCACTTAAAGGATCTAAATAGCCATATTCGTATATTTCATTTAAAATATCTTTGGATTTCTGAAATAATCTTGTTTTATTTTGATTCGATAAATTGGCCGTAGAAAGAAATTCTAAAATCTTTTCAGAGGTGTTTTTCTTAACATTTAAAACAACCTCTTCATTATATTCAAAAAATTGTTTTGAAGTTTCCTTTATTCTTAGTTTTTCAGCAGCAATTTCTTCATTAGATTTTTTAATGGAAAAATCGAATGGCGAATAATAATTTTCGTACTGCCAGGGTTTTCCTTTTTGAAATTCATACTTAAATTGCCCCCCTTTTGGAAACAAATAAACCACTAAAATTACCGTAATGATGTATAAGAATAGTTTATATATTAAGGAGTGATTTACAAGTAATTTATTTATTATTTTTTTCACCAAATCTCTATTTTCCATCCAAAAATAACAATTATTATGTTACAAGCATTTATAGCCCTCAATATTTTTAAAATAATCCCCGATTTAAAAGACAATTCCATTCATTTTATGAGGTAAAAGAACATCATAAAATTAAATGAAAAACAAAAATAAATGGAATAAACCCATCACTTAATCCTGAAAAATTGCATTAAATTGTTTAATTTCGCAATTGAATTTTTGTTTAAACACAAAATGAAATGAGCATACCAGAGTTGCAATACCTACACCGTTAAGCTTGCGAACTCTTTTTGACCATTAATAATAAATAATAACTACAAATGAAAGAAGTTGTAATAGTATCTGTCGCCAGAACACCAATAGGAAGTTTATTAGGTAGTTTATCTGATATCCCAGCGCCAAAATTAGGGGAAGTTGCCATTAGAGGCGCTTTAAATAAAATAAAATTAGACCCAAAACTTGTTGATGAAGTTTTCATGGGAAATGTGGTTTCAGCCGGATTGGGACAAGCACCAGCAAGACAAGCGGCGCTTTTCGCCGGAATTCCGAATACCGTTCCCTGCACCACTGTCAATAAAGTTTGTGCATCTGGAATGAAGGCAATTATGCTTGCCGCTCAGGCTATTAAAACCGGCGATGCTGAAATTATCGTTGCCGGCGGAATGGAAAATATGAGTAAAATTCCACATTATCTTGAAGGAAGAAAATCCACCAAACTTGGCAATATTGCAGTTGCTGATGGTTTGTTGGTTGATGGTTTGATTAATGTATACGATCAAAAACATATGGGAACCTGCGGTGATTTATGCGCTGATGAATATAAATTCACTCGCGAAGACCAAGATAATTTTGCCATCGCATCCTATAAAAAATCGGCCGATGCTTGGGCCAAAGGAAAATTTTCTGATGAAATTGTTCCTGTTGAAATCCCTCAAAGAAAAGGCGATCCAATCATTTTTTCTGAAGATGAAGAATATAAAAATGTAGATTTGGCAAAAATCCCAACGTTACGTCCAGTGTTCAGTAAAGAAGGAACCGTAACTGCGGCAAATGCCTCAACCATTAACGATGGCGCTGCAGCTTTGGTGATTATGAGTGCCGACAAGGCCAAAGAACTAAATCTAAAACCAATAGCAAAAATAATTGGTTATGCTGATGCCGCCCATGAACCTGAATGGTTTACCACCGCTCCGGCAAAAGCAATTCCGAAAGCATTGGCAAAAGCCGGATTAAAAATAGACGATATTGATTATTTCGAATTTAATGAAGCTTTTGCTGTAGTTGGATTGGCCAATATTCAACTTTTGGGTATCGATGCTTCAAAAGTGAATGTGAATGGCGGCGCGGTTTCATTAGGACATCCGCTTGGCATGTCTGGTGCCAGAATTGTTATTACATTGGCTTCAGTATTGGAACAAAATAAGGCTAAATATGGCGCAGCGGCAATATGTAACGGCGGCGGTGGCGCAAGCGCTATCATTATTGAACGTCTGTAAATTTATTTTATGCCATACGGAATTTGTAATTTAAGTATTGTTCCTCTTCGAATTGAGCCCAACGACAGAAGCGAAATGGTTTCCCAAGTGTTGTTTGGCGAACATTTTTTGGTGTTGGAAACGCTTCAAAAATGGAGCAAAATCAGACTCGCATTTGACAATTATGAGGGTTGGATTGACACCAACCAATACTTACCGATTTCCGAAGAAAATTACTTTGAAATAGAAGATTCAAAAAATGCTTTGGCTGGGGAATTAATAGATTTTGTAACCGATGAAAATGACAATTTCTTAACCATTGCCGTTGGTGCAACACTGCCCTTTTATAAGGCTAAAAACTTAAAATTAGGGACTACAATTTACCGTTACGAGGGAAAAGTTTTTAAGGAAAAACTGCCCAAAGAATCCCTTATTGAAATGGCGGACAGTTTTTTAAACACTCCTTATTTATGGGGCGGAAAAACGCCTTTTGGGATTGATTGTTCCGGTTTTACCCAAATGGTCTATAAACTTTGCGGCTATAAATTATTGCGTGATGCCGGCCAACAGGCAACCCAGGGCGAAGCTTTAAGTTTTATTGAAGAAAGTGAGCCGGGAGATTTGGCGTTTTTTGACAATGAAGATGGTGTTATTGTTCACGTTGGCATCATAATGAACGACAATTATATTATTCACGCCCACGGCAAAATAAGAATTGACAGGATTGACCACAGTGGCATTTTCAATGTTGACACACAAAGACATACCCACAAATTACGAGTCATTAAAAAGATCATTTAAAATAAAAAACCCACAAAATAGTGGGTTTTTTATTTATATAATTTATGGTATTATTGTTTTAATGTTTCGTAAACAACTTTAATTTTAGCTAATTTATCAGTCATTTCTAGATTTTCATACAATCCCATTAGTGTTTGAACGATGTTAATGCTTTTAGGATTTAACCCATATGCTTTTTCATAATAAGGCAATGCTTGTTTGTAAATTTCAAATTGTTGCGCTTGTAATTTATCGTATTTTTTGAAATCGGTCAAACTCTTATTCATTTCATCAATAATAGGAGCCGCTTTTTCAATAATTGCAGCACCAATATTGTTGTAGGCATCAGCATAATCTGGTTTCAATTCAATGGCTTTTTCAAAATTTTTGATAGCTTCATCAATATTTTTTTGATCCATATTCATAACCCCAACATTATAGTACAAAGTTGGTTCAGTAGGATTTAATCGAATTGCTTCCTCTAAACGTTCTTTAAATTTTGCATTATCTCCTGCTTTATAGTAAATATTGGCTTCATCAATTAGCAAAGAATAGCTTTTTGGAAATTCAGATCTTCCTTTTGCAATAATTTCCATAGCTTTTTCATTATTTCCTTTGTCAGAATAATTTTGGGCTAAATTTTTGAAAATCATTTCACGTCTTGATTCCTTTTTCTCTTCTCTTGGATTTTGAGCCAATCCCAATTTAACCTGTAAATCCATACTTTTTTTATCACCATAAACAACATCTTCACCAGATGCTTTGTCTGTCGCAACAAAAACTGTAGTGATTCCTGTGTAGTTTAAAGCCAATAATTCTTCATATAATTTAATAGAACTATCATAATCCTTGGCAAAATAATAAACCAAGGCAGCATTGTCTAAATAAGAAGTGTCTCTTGGACTTAAAGCATACACTTGTTGAAATTCTTTAGCGGCTTTAAGATAATCTGCATCTTCTTTAGTTTCAATCGCTTTACTGTAATTATTTGATGCATTTTCTGCAACGGTAACAATCATTTTATTAAGCAACACTCCAACTTCAGAAGAATACTTCGGCTTATTGGTTTGATTTTCATAATTAATCAATTCATTAAAAGCATCACCAACTTTTTGCATATCCGCATTAGGATTTCCATTTTGATACAATGCCAAACCTTTTAAATAATAAAACTTGGCTTTTGTTTTTTGATCTGCATTGGCAATTAAACCTTCTGCTTGATTCACTGCAGACATAGCAGTTGCAAAATCATTTGCTTTAAGGGCTTTTTCCGCATTTTTTAACTCATCGTTTTGCGCGAATACTGTCATACTAATAAAAAAAGCTGACAGGATTATTAATTGTTTTTTCATTTTTTCTAATTTATTGTTACTGGTTTATTCTTGATTATTATTATCTTCTTCGTTGTTTTCAATTTCCGTGCCATTGTCAATTTCTGTATCATTTTCAATGATATTCTCATCGGTAAGATCAACAACATCTTCTTCATGCATCACCTTTGCAACCGCGGCAATGGAGTCGTTGTCTTTTATATTGATCAATTTAACGCCTTGGGTTGCTCTTCCCATGACTCTTAAATCACCTACGGCCAATCTGATTGCAATTCCGGATTTGTTGATAATCATTAAATCATCATCATCTTTCACGTCTTTTACAGCCACCAAATTACCTGTTTTTTCAGTGATGTTTATCGTTTTTACACCTTTACCGCCACGGTTGGTAATTCTGTAATCCTCTAATTTAGAGCGTTTACCGTATCCATTTTCTGAAACCACCAAAATATCGCTGTTGATATCATCAACGGCAATCATTCCAATAACTTCATCATTTTTATTGGCCAGGGTAATTCCGCGCACACCAGAAGCATTTCGGCCCATCGGACGCGTTTTGCTTTCTTCGAATCGGATGGCTTTACCAGATTTTAAGCCCAACATCACCTGACTTTCGCCAGTCGTTAATTTGGCTTCTATAAGCTCATCGCCGTCTTTGATGGTTATTGCGTTAATTCCGTTTGCTCTTGGTCGGGAATATTGTTCTAAAGATGTCTTTTTAACCTGACCTTTTTTAGTAGCCATAATTACATAATGGCTATTTACATAAGACTCAATTTTTAAATCTTCTGTAACCAAAAATGCTTTAACCATATCGTCCTGTTCAATATTTATCAAATTCTGGATGGCTCTTCCTTTTGAAGTTTTTCCGCCTTCAGGTATTTCATAAACACGCATCCAAAATACTTTTCCTTTTTGGGTAAAGAATAACATATATTGATGGTTTGTGCCCATAAATAAATGTTCTAAGAAATCTTCAGTTCTTGTTGCAACGCCTTTTTGTCCGCGTCCGCCCCTGTTTTGAACTTTATATTCATCTAAATTTGTACGTTTAACATAACCCGCATGTGAAATAGTTACCACAACGTTTGAATTTGGAATCATATCTTCAATAGACAAATCTCCACCGGCATATTCAATAACGGATCTTCTGGCATCACCATATTTATCTCTTATGGCAGTAAGCTCATTTTTTATAATTTCAAAACGTCTTTCTTCATTTGCCAAAATATCCTTTAAATCGATAATTAATTTAACAATTTCATCATACTCAGTTCTCAATTTATCTTGCTCAAGACCGGTTAACTGACGTAAACGCATTTCAACAATGGCTCTTGCCTGTATTTCAGACAGCTCAAAACGCGTCATCAAACTTTCTCTTGCAATGTCAGCATTTGAGGAAGCCCTGATTATTTTGATCACTTCATCAATATTGTCGCTCGCAATAATTAAACCTTCTAAAATATGTGCTCTCGCTTCGGCTTTTTTAAGTTCAAATTCTGTTCTTCGCACCACAACTACGTGTCTGTGTTCAACAAAATAATGAATTAATTGTTTTAAGTTTAATTGTTCCGGACGCCCTTTTACCAAGGCAATATTATTGACGCTGAATGATGTTTGAAGCGCGGTATATTTGAATAAATTGTTTAAAACAATGTTTGGTATGGCGTCACGTTTTAGGATGTAAACGATGCGCATTCCATTTCTGTCAGATTCATCGCGAATATTTGCAATGCCTTCCAGTTTTTTATCATTAACCAACTCAGCAGTTTTTTTGATCATTTCTGCCTTATTCACCTGATAAGGAATTTCAGTGACAATAATGCTTTCCTTGCCATTAACTTCTTCAATAATGGCTTTTGCACGCATCACTATTCTTCCTCTACCCGTTTCAAAAGCTTCTTTTACGCCTTCATAACCGTAAATAATACCTCCAGTTGGGAAATCGGGTGCTTTAATATGCTGCATCAATTCAGAAATTTCAATATCTCTGTTTTCAATGTAAGCCAAAGTACCGTTAATAACTTCCGTTAAATTGTGGGGAGCCATATTTGTGGCCATCCCAACGGCAATACCTGAAGCGCCATTTACCAATAACGTTGGAATTCTGGTAGGTAAAACGGTTGGTTCTTCTAAAGTATCATCAAAATTTAATTGATGATCTACAGTATCTTTTTCAATATCCGCAAGCATTTCTTCCGAAATTTTTTGCATACGAACCTCTGTATATCGCATTGCTGCCGGACTGTCGCCATCTACAGAACCGAAGTTCCCTTGTCCGTCCACCATCATATATCGCATGCTCCATTCTTGGGCCATACGTACCATAGCGTCGTAAACTGAAGTGTCACCATGCGGGTGATACTTACCTAATACTTCCCCAACTATTCTTGCTGATTTTTTATAAGATCCTGTTGCTTTAATTCCTAATTCATGCATACCAAAAAGCACCCTTCTGTGTACGGGTTTTAACCCATCTCGCACATCAGGCAATGCCCTTGAAACTATTACTGACATTGAGTAATCAATGTAAGCAGATTTCATTTCATCTTCAATATTAATTGGTATAATTTTTTCTCCGTCTGCCATAAATTTTTATTTAATTTTGTGTCAATTTTTAACAAAGCAATATACGACTTTTCACTTTTTTATGGCCTTTTTGTCACGTTGTTTTTATAGTTTTTATCAACAATGAAAAGTTCGCTCAAACCTGCATTAACACACTGATTTTCAGTATTTTTTAGGTATAAATCATTGGTGAAAAAAAAATATGTAAAAAAGTGGTTCACTTTTTGTGTTTAAAAAAGAAAAAAATCAGTTAAATTTACAATATAAACATACGATAATGGACGATAATTTTTCACCAAAAGTTAAAGATGTAATTGCCTACAGTAAAGAAGAAGCTTTACGTTTAGGACATGATTTTATTGGTACGGAACACCTTATTTTGGGAATCTTGCGAAAAGGAGAAGGTAAAGCTATAGAAATTTTAAATTCTTTAGAAATAAATCTAGATCATTTGCGCAAAAAAATTGAAGGGTTAAATCCAATCAATTTCCAAAAGGAAATCGACGAAAAGAAAAGTCTGCATCTAACAAAGCAAGCTGAAAAAGCGTTAAAAACAACTTTTTTAGAAGCTAAATTATATCAAAGCGAAGCTGTGAACACAGCACATTTGTTATTGTGCATTTTACGCAATGAAAATGACCCAACAACAAAATTATTACAGCATTTTGATGTGAGTTATGATGATGTGAAAACTGTTTTCAAGCAATTATTCTTTGATGAAGAAATAGATTTGCCAAAAGCGCAAGATTCTAATGATGACGATTTTGATACCTCTAAATCAAATCCTTTTGAACAGGCACGAGGCGAAAAAACACCGCTTAAGAAAACAAAAACACCTGTATTGGATAATTTCGGACGTGATTTAACGCGTTTGGCCGAAGAAGGAAATTTAGATCCTGTAGTTGGCCGCCAAAAAGAAATTGAACGGGTTTCTCAAATTTTAAGCCGAAGAAAAAAGAACAATCCAATCTTGATTGGTGAACCTGGCGTTGGTAAATCGGCCATTGCTGAAGGTTTGGCCTTGCGCATTATTCAGCGTAAAGTTTCTCGAATTTTATTTAACAAACGCGTTGTTTCATTGGATTTGGCAAGTTTGGTTGCGGGCACAAAATACCGTGGCCAGTTTGAAGAGCGCATGAAGGCCTTGGTAAATGAATTGGAAAAAAATGATGACATCATTTTATTTATCGATGAAATTCACACCATTGTTGGCGCCGGTGGCGCAACAGGTTCTTTAGATGCTTCCAATATGTTAAAACCCGCGTTGGCTCGTGGTGAAATTCAATGTATTGGCGCTACAACTTTGGATGAATTCAGAACCAATATTGAGAAAGACGGTGCCTTGGAACGCAGATTTCAAAAAGTGATGGTTGAGCCAACATCCGTAGAAGAAACGATTCAGATTTTACAGAATATAAAAGACAAATATGAAGATCATCACAATGTTGTTTACACTGATGATGCCATTAAAGCTTGCGTTACCTTAACAAACAGGTATATGACCGATCGGTTTTTGCCAGACAAAGCTATTGATGCTTTGGATGAGTCAGGTTCCAGAATTCATATCACAAATATTGTGGTTCCTAAAGAAATTTTACAATTGGAAGAGCAGTTGGAAAAAATCAGGGAAGATAAAACTGCAGCAGTAAACGGGCAAAAATATGAAGAAGCAGCACGTTTGCGCGATGATGAAAAACGTGTTGAAAGCTTTTTGCAGACTGAACAAAAAAAATGGGATGAAACTTCAAAATTAAATCGCGAAATTGTTACTGAAGACAATGTGGCAGAAGTGGTTTCTATGATGACAGGCATTCCGGTAAACAGGGTTGCCGAAGCTGAAAGCAAACGTTTAAACGATTTGCCAATCCTAATCAAAGGGAAAGTTATAGGTCAGGACGAGGCTGTCAGCAAGGTGGTTAAGGCCATTCAACGTAACCGTGTTGGACTTAAAGACCCAAACAAACCAATTGGTTCATTCATATTTTTAGGGCAAACCGGAGTGGGTAAAACGCAACTTGCAAAAGTTTTGGCGATGGAATTATTTGACAGCGAAGATGCATTGGTTAGAATTGATATGAGCGAATATATGGAGAAATTTGCCGTATCTCGATTAATTGGTGCGCCTCCAGGTTATGTGGGTTATGAAGAAGGCGGACAATTGACCGAAAAAATAAGACGCAAACCATACGCAGTGGTGCTTTTTGATGAAATTGAAAAAGCGCATCCCGATGTTTTCAATATGTTATTGCAAATATTGGATGAAGGACACATTACGGATAGTTTAGGAAGAAGAATCGATTTTAGAAACACCATACTTATTATGACTTCCAATATTGGTTCACGCCAATTGAAAGATTTTGGTGCCGGTGTAGGATTTGGAACAGCTTCTAAAACTTCACAGGCTGATGCAAATGCTAAAGGTGTGATAGAAAACGCCTTGAAAAAATCATTTGCTCCTGAATTTTTAAACAGAATTGATGATGTGGTAATATTCAATCCTTTAGAAATAGAAGATATTCACTTAATTATTGATATTGAATTAAGCAAATTATCGAAACGTATTGACGATTTAGGCTATAAATTGGTATTGACTAAGGAAGCAAAAGATTATATCGCCGATAAAGGATTTGACAAACAATATGGTGCCAGGCCATTAAAACGTGCCATTCAAAAATATGTTGAAGATGCTTTGGCTGAAGAAATTGTGACTTCAAAACTAAAAGAAGGCGATTCAATTTTTATGGATTTGGATAAAGACAAAAACGAACTTACCATAAAGATAACCAAAGGAAAAAACAAGGTAGAATAAGGCTTAAACGTCTGTTTATTAAATTTTAAACTTAAAAATAGCCGCAATTGCGGCTATTTTTTATATTTTTTATAAATTATTTCCCTTTAGTCAGCGCTAAACAATCCTTTTAAAAAACCCAATCCGTAGCCTGTGAATTGTATCAATGTAGTTACAATACTTAAAGCGGCAACGGAAATTTTTTTGTTTTTAAACAATGAATCTAAAATTAACGCCACAAAATAAATTAAAAATAACGTTGCAAGTAACTTAATCCCTAAAAACAGCAATACAATTGATGCCGTAAAAAACAGTATAAAAAGTATTGGAAACCAATAGGTAATTTTTCCTGTATCGGGATATTTACGGTTTAAAAAAGGCCTCGCATTTCCGAAACGGTAAGTTTGTCTAAAAAACTGCTTCAATGAAGTTCTTCTTTTATGGTACACAAAAGCTTTTTCAATAAATTGCGTATGAAAGTTATTTTCCCACAATCTGAAAGTTAAATCGATATCTTCGCCAATTTTCATTGGGCTAAAACCACCGATAATCCTATATGCCAATCTTGATAACCCAAAATTAAAACTGCGCGGTTGAAATTTATCTACTGAACTTTTACTTCCCCTAATTCCGCCGGTTGTCAAAAAAGAAGTCATACTGTAATTTATTGCCTTTTGCACACTTGTAAAAGAATTATGTGCCGCATCTGCGCCGCCAAAGGCATCCGTATAATTTTCATCTAAGGCATCATCAACTTCAGCTAAATAATGGGGAGGAATAATACAATCTGAATCAAAGATGATAAAATAGTTGCCTGTAGCCAATTCCATGCCTAAATTTCTGCTGGCTCCTGCCCCGCTATTTTCTTTAAAATGATATTTTATGTTTAAACGATCTGTATATTTTGAAACAATTTCATCCGATTTTAAGGTAGAGCCATCTTCAATAACAAGCACTTCAAAATCTTCGGTAAAAGTTTGCTTGGTCAAACTTTCCAGCAACTCATCAATTTCTTGAGGCCGATTAAAAACAGGAATGATAATAGAATAAGTAAGTTTCAAATGTTAAAATTTACGGCTAATGTATATGTTTTAAAACAAAAAAAGCACAAATTTTTGAATTTGTGCTTTTTTTGTTTTTATAGAGACTTATTCTTCTTCAATATTCAGTTCTAACTCTTGTAAAATTTCTTCACCTGTTGCCTTATATAATTCAAGATTGTCAATTTCAAAGTTATCAATATAATCAAACTTTTCATTATTTTCAGAACTCGCTAAATTTACAAATAACTTGGCCGATTTGCTAAACTTCTCATCATATTGGCTATTTACAACCAATAAATATCCCATAATTATATTTCCTGCCATTTCAACCAATCGTCTTGCATGGAAATCCAAATATTCGGTATTGTTAAATTCCATCACTTTTTGGCTGGCCAATTCATATTTAGCAGTCATTTTTTGAAGTTTTTCTTTTATTACATTGTCTCCTTCAATAACTTCACTATCATACTGTTTAATTTGCTCCAGGAAAACGCCTGTAGTCACTCCTTTTATAGCTGCAACTGCCTGTAATTGGGTAGTGCCTTCGTAAATAGAAGTAATTCTGGCATCTCTGTAAATTCGTTCAATTGGGAAATCTTGCATAAAACCGGTTCCGCCATGAATTTGTAAAGAATCGTAAGCCATGCTGTTACAGGCCTCACTCGCAATTAATTTGATAAGCGGCGTAAAAACATTTGCCAGTTTTGAATAGTTTTTCAACTCATTTCTTTCCTCTGTTTCTAAAGTGCCGTCCCTTAAAACTTCTTCATATACTTTAACAATATCAACAAATCTGGTTGTCTCATAAAGCAGGGAACGCAATGCATCCAAGCGTACTTTCATATTGGTAAGCATTTCATAAACTGCAGGGAATTTGACAATGAATTTTCCAAATTGTGCCCTTTCCTCCGCATATTTTAATGCTTCTCTATAAGCTGCATCTGCAATTCCTACGGATTGTGCCCCAACACCTAAACGTGCGGAATTCATTAAAGCCATGACATACTTAATCAGTCCAAATCGTTCCTTTCCCACCAATTCGGCAGGCGCATTTTTGAATACCAATTCACAGGTTGGCGAACCTTTTATTCCTAATTTTTTTTCTAAATGCCTAACTTCAACCGCATGATTTGTGCGATCATAAATAAACATGGACAATCCTCGGGCATCCGTGGTGTTTTCTTCTGAACGGGCTAAAACCAAAGAAAGATCCGCATCACCATTGGTAATAAACCGTTTAACGCCATTTAATATCCACGTGTTGTTTTCTTTATCAAAAGTCGCTTTCAACTTTACAGATTGCAAATCGGAGCCTGCATCGGGCTCTGTTAAAACCATTGCGGCAGTTACGCCGTCCCTGTTAAAACGAGGTAAATATTTATCTCGTTGTTCTTCAGAACCAAATTCGTAAATGGTTTCTGCACAATCTTGGAGTCCCCAAATATTGGCAAAACCCGCATCGGCTCTTGCAACCATTTCTGCAGCCATCACATAAGGCAGCAACGGAAAGTTTAATCCTCCATACTTTCTTGGTAACGACATTCCAATTAACCCCGCATCGAACAATGCTTTATAATTTGCGGTAGTTCCTTTGGCATAAACCACCTCGTTGTTTTCAATATGCGGACCTTCAAGATCAACACCACCAGCATTTGTTGCTATCGTATCAGCACAAATTTCACCAACAATTTCAAGTATTTTTTCATAGGTGTCAATGGCATCATCATGATTTAAAGGCGCAAAATCGTATTCTTCTGATTCCTTAAAATTTCGCTCTTTTAATTTTACAATTTTTTTGACGATTGGATGTTCCAAATGAAATTTAAAATCTGGTGTATCTTTGAAAAAATTATCCATTTTATTATTTTTTAGTTTGAGGGAGTTTTATCAAAAATCTTAGTAATTTATTCAAAACTCATTAATTTTAATTACCAATTATTTTGCATTCTCCTTGTAATACTTAATCATTTTTGGAACAACTACGCCAACATCTCCATTGATTACATAATCAGCCAATTTGTTTATGGGCGCATCAGGATCATTATTAATTGAAATAATCATAGACGCATCTTGCATACCTGCAGTATGTTGTATGGCGCCCGAAATGCCGGCAGCAATATATAATTTTGGACGAACTGTGGTGCCTGTTTGTCCAATTTGACGATCGTGATCAATAAATCCGGCATCAACAGCTGCTCTTGAGCCACCGACTTCACCGCCCAATAATTTTGCCAGCTCTATTAAATATTCAAAATTTTCTTTAGATCCAACGCCATAGCCTCCGGAAACAATGATTGGGGCATCTTTTAAATTTACCCCTGATTTTTTAATATGGCGTTCAATTATTTTTACAACAAAATCTTCCTCTTTTAAAATGGAGTTTACATCAACTTCAACAACCTCAGTACTGTAGTTTTCATCAAAAATTTCCTTTTTCATGACACCTTCACGCACGGTTGCCATTTGAGGATGCATGTCCCAATTGATAATATTTGCCATAATGCTGCCTCCAAAAGCCGGTCGAATGGCGTAGAGCAAATCTTTGTATTCTATCTTCTCCTTTTTTTCAAAATGATCTCCAATATCTAAAATGGTGCAATCAGCTGTTAATCCGCAATTTAGTTGTGAAGCCAGCCTAGGCGCTAAATCTCTTCCAACAGAAGTTGCTCCGAACAATACTATTTGAGGATCTTCTACTTTTAATATTTCAGTTGCCAATGCTGCATGAGGCAATGTTCTGTAAGGTTCTAACCTCATACTGTTTCCAATAAATAATCTGTCCACTCCATAAGGCGCAATCTGACTTTCTATTCCGTTTAAACCTGATCCGAAAATCATAGCATCTAAAGGACATGCCAATTTTTGGGCTAAACGCTTTCCTGCGGATAACAATTCCAGGCTTATGTCTGCTACTTTTTGATTTTCAACTTCACAATATACCATTACACTTTTCATAATTAATACTTTTAAGTTTTTATAAATTACCCAATGGTATGATGTTCAATTAATTCTTTAATCATCATTTCAATATCAGCATCCGAATCACTTAAAATTTTAGATTCATTTGCCGTAAAAACGATACTCTCAACACTTTTGACTTTTGTAGGCGAGCCTGATAATCCGATTTTTTCCAAATCTGCCCCGATATCTTCAACGCTCCATTCAGGAATGGTTAAATAAGCTCTTTTTTCATGTAAGGACAATATTAAATCATCGGCAGTTCTAAGCTCTGTTTTGGTTCTGGCGTATTTATATTGCATGACCTTTTTGGCTTTTCTTGATCTGCAGGCTTGTGAAGATCCATGAACCGTCATTAAGCAGGGATATGGAGAAGACACAATTTCAATACCTTTATCCAAACGTCTTCTGGCTATGATTTCGTTCTCATTAATTTCAATAATTTCCTCAACATAAGTAACCTGCGGAATTTTCAATTTATCTGCACATTGTGGCCCAACCTGCGCTGTATCTCCATCAATTGCTTGCCTCCCGCCCAAGATTAAATCGTAAGGCGCAAGTTTATTAATCCCTTTTACAAGCGTATAACTGGTGGCTAAAGTATCGGCGCCTCCAAATCTTCTGTCGGAAATCATAACACCATAATCAGCACCGCGATAATAGCCTTCTCTAATAATGTCTGCTGCTTTTTGAGGTCCCATTGTCAGGATGGTAATTTTGGTTCCGGGCACCCTGTCTTTTATATTTAATGCAAGTTCCAAGGCATGTAAATCATCTGGATTGAACACCGTTGCAAGTTTTCCTCTATTAACGGTACCATCAGGCTTCATAGCATCTGGGCCAACATGTCTGGTATCCGGCACTTGCTTGGCCAGTACTACAATTTTAAGTGGTCTCATAGTATAATATTATGTTGTATTATTTTAAGTTTATAAAATTATAGTAATTAATTTGCCCAAACCATGATAATACTCATACTATTTAATTTATTTAGAATACAATTATTAAAACAAAAAAAGCGGTGATTTTAAAATCACCGCTTTTTTAATATTTAGAGTATAAACTCCTATTTTTTGTCTTGCTTTTTAGACGCTTCAGCATCTTTTTCAGTTTCCGGTTGATAATCTTTCATGAAATCTTCCATAATTGCGGTACTTACACCCATATTAGAGAAACCTCCATCGTGAAATAAATTTTGAAGTGTCACTTTCTTGGTAAGATCTGAAAATAAACTTATGGTATAATCTGCACATTCTAAAGCTGTTGCGTTTCCAAGTGGCGACATTTTTTCTGCATACGCAATAAATCCGTCGAAACCTTTAACACCGCTGCCGGCAGTGGTTGGCGTTGGAGATTGGGAAATTGTGTTTACCCTTACTTTTTTATCTCTTCCGAAGAAATAGCCAAAACTACGTGCAACCGATTCTAAATATGCCTTATTGTCTGCCATATCATTGTAATCAGGAAAAACGCGTTGCGCCGCCATATAAGATAAAGCAACAATACTTCCCCATTCATTCATTGCATCTCTTTGATACAATACGCTCATTAATCTGTGAAAAGATAAAGCAGAAACATCAAAACCTGTTTTTGTAAAATTATAATCTTGGTGTGTATAATGATTTCCTCTGCGAACATTAACAGACATCCCTATTGAATGTAAAACAAAATCAATTTTTCCACCTAATATTTTCATGGCACCATCCACCAAATCTTCAAGATCCATAATGGATGTGGCATCAGCTGCAATTATTTCTGAACCTGTTTTTTCCGCTAATTCAGCTATAGTTCCAAGTCTCAATGCAACAGGCGCATTTGACAAAACAAATATTGCACCTTCTTCATGAGCTCTTTCTGCAACTTTCCAGGCGATTGATTTTGAATCTAAAGCTCCTAAAATAATTCCTTTTTTTCCTTTAAGTAAATTATACATAATTGTATTTGTTTTTGATTTAATTTTAATTTAAGCTGCAAATATAGTAATTTCTTAATTTAATAACTGCTTAGCGTGTTCAATAGCGGTTTTTGAAATCTCTTTTCCGCCCAACATTTCAGCTATTTCTTCAATTCTTTCACTTTCAGTCAATTCTTTTAACCGTGTTACTATATTATTTTCAATATCTTCTTTGTAAACTTTATAATGTTGTTTTCCTTTTGCGGCAATTTGAGGTAAATGCGTAATGGTAATCACTTGCATATTCGCACTCATTTGTTCCATAATATCAGCCATTTTAGTGGAAACATCACCAGAAACTCCAGTATCAATTTCATCAAAAATAATCGTGGGCAATTTTAAATATTCTGAAAGAATGGCTTTAACCGATAACATAATCCGCGACATTTCACCTCCTGAAGCAATTTTTTTCAATTCCCCAAAATTAGCGCCTTTATTTGCCGATATAAAAAGTTGCAACTCATCTTTTCCGTTTTGAAAATACTGTTTTGTATGCTTGATGCTGAAATTAAAACGGGTATTTTCCATTCCCAAATTTTCCAAACTGTTTTCTAGCTTTGAAACAAGAACCGGAATTGCTTTTTCTCTTTCATCAAAAATTGATTTCGCCAATTTGTCAATTTTTTCGGCAACATTGTTAATTTCTTTTTCTTTATCTATAATTGCTGCGGAAGAATTTTCAACCGCATCAACTTTTACCGAAAGTTCTTCTTGCTTTTGAAGCAATTCAGCAATGGTGGTAACTGCATGCTTTTTTTGCAAATTGTAAATCAATTGCAATCGGTCGTTCAGCTTTTGCAATTCCAACGGATCAAAATCGACGTTTTCATAGAAATCTTCAATCTCGCCGGCAATATCATCAAATTCAATTTTAACGCTTAAAATACGCTGATGAAGTGCTTCGTATTCATTTGAAAATGAAGAAATTCTATGGATGCTTGCCAAAAATGAATTCAACAGTGTTTGTAAGCCAATTTCTTCACTTAACGCAAGGGTCTGTGCTTCAGACAGATTTAGTTTTATTTCTTCAATATTGTTCAATTTATCCAACGACTGCTCAATAACTTCCTGCTCATCTGTTTGCAACTTGGCTTTTTTCAGCTCATCGAATAAATGCAGATTGTATTCATAGTTTTGCGTGGCTGTCTCCTGATTTTTTTTGAGTTCATTCAACGCTTTGGTCAATTGCGTAAATAATTTCAGTCCTCTTTTGTAAGATTCAATTTTTGGCGCATTGCCGGCAAGCGCATCAATAATCTGAAACTGAAAATTCACATCCGACAATTGGTGGGTTTGATGTTGGGAATGCACATCAATCAGTTTTTCGCTTAAATCCTGTAAAACCTGCAACGTTGTAGGCGTATCGTTTACAAAAGCACGAGATTTTCCGCTGGGTGCTATTTCTCTTCTGATGATGGTTTCGTTTTCAAAATCAATATCATTTTCTTCAAAAAAACCTTCCAGCTGATAATTAGAAATTAGGAATTTTGCCTCAATGATGCATTTTTTATCAACATCTTTCAACGTTGAAATATCTGCTCTTTTTCCCAAGACCAATCCAAGTGCTCCCAATAAGATAGATTTACCCGCGCCGGTTTCGCCGGTTATTGTAGATAAATAATCCCTGAAATTAACAGACAAACTATCTATTAATGCATAATTTTTTATGGAAAGATTTGTAAGCATTCTTGCAATTTATTTTAAGAATTTACTTGATGTCGTTCCACTTAGCCGCGTTAAGAGGTGAAATTTTGAGTAAGTCTTCTTTTAATTTAAAAGTATCATAGTTTGGTCCATCTGAAAAAACAGAGACGATTTCATCAGCTTTTGCATCCATAAATATCCGCAATAAAGGGACATTCGGACGCGAATCATAAATGGTTTTTAACATTCCGATGGATTCCGAAATTTTTTGTTTTGCGCTGTTTTTATCCTGATGCATCACATCCAACCCTTTCAAATGATAGATGTACATCGCTGAACGAAATAAACTGTAAGTTGGCGCCAAAATATGGTCAATTAAAATAAATCTGGATTTTGATCCATCACTTTGATTCCATCCAAAATATCCGCTTTGTTGCGATTGTACCACAATATTTTGCGCTTTGGTATAAAAATTTGTACCTCCATTTAATGCAAAAGTGTCGGCATCCATTCCTAAAATGGTATACACGTAAAATGAAACAATGGCGCTCAAATTGGATTCGAACTGATTTTCATTAAACTGTAACGGCTCGTACTCTACATATTTAAAGGAAAAATTATCATCTTTAAAATTAAAAACCGGCGTTAAATAGGTTGAACTGTAAATCGGACGTGAAGATTGTATTTGAATATGTCCCTTAAAATCGTCGCCAGACTGCTCTAAAATAGTGATCGTTAAATTACAGCTAATGCGTTCCTGAGGAAGATAATTGAAATTCGTCCAACGTTTTTGATTCACAAATTCATTCAATGAATTCTCCAACGTTTTAAAGATTTGTTTGTTTGATCCCGGAATTTTATCTGCATTCACAGCGATGGTACAATTTAATTCCTGTGCACTCATCTGGGCTGTAAAGAAAAGAATACTAAGCAGTTGAACTATTTTACGCATAAAATCTGATTCAAAATTACATTAAATATATCTTCGGCGACCTCTGCTTTAGATTTTATACTAAATTCTGAAATTTTTTCGAATTTATCAATGATTGTGACTTTATTTGTTTCTTTTTTAAATCCGGCACCTTTATCTTGCAGCGAATTCAACACAATTAAATCTAAATTCTTCGATTTTAACTTTGTAATGGCATTTTCCAACTCATTATTAGTTTCCAACGCAAAGCCAACCAAAAACTGCTGATTTTTAACTTTACCCAAGGAAGCCAATATGTCTTTGGTCTTTACCAATTCAATGGTCAAGGTATCGGATGTTTTCTTTATTTTATTTTCTGCAACTTCTTTAGGTTTGTAATCTGCCACGGCAGCCGAAAGAATGGCAACATCAACAGAGCCAAAATATTTATGGACTTCTTGGTACATTTCTTCAGCAGTCAACACATCAATTCTTTGAATCAACGAATGAGATACCGTTTCATTTGTAGTTCCTGTAATCAAAAAAACTTCAGCGCCTAAATTCGCGGCTTTTTTAGCCAGTTCAAATCCCATTTTACCGGAAGAATGATTTCCAATAAAACGTACCGGATCAATGGCTTCATAAGTTGGGCCGGCAGTAATCAACACTTTTTTGTTGAATAATGGCAATCCTTGAACAATCTCATTTTCAATAAATGATACAATATTTTCGGGTTCTTCCATACGGCCTTCCCCTACCAAACCACTGGCGAGCTCACCGCTTGAAGGCGGAATAAAAACGTTCCCGAAACTTTGCAATTTTTCAATACTATGCTTAGTGGCCGGATGTTGGTACATATCCAAATCCATTGCAGGCGCAAAATACACCTTGCATTTGGCCGATAAATAAGTGGCTAACAATAAATTGTCACAAACGCCATTGGCCATTTTAGACAAAGTATTTGCAGTTGCCGGGGCAATAAGCATATAATCGGCCCACAAGCCTAAATCTACGTGGCTGTTCCATTGTTCATTCTCATCATCTCCTTTTTCAAAAAAGGTAGAACAAACCGGATTTTTAGACAATGTTGAAAGTGTAAGCGGCGTAACAAAATCTTTGGCTGCAGGTGTCATCACAACTTTTACCTGCGCGCCTGATTTCACAAAAAGTCGCACTAAATGTGCTGTTTTATAAGCAGCAATACCGGCGGTAACGCCCAATAGTATTTTTTTACCGCTTAAAATGGACATCTATTTTTGAGGTTCTTCTGGATTTCTGTAATAAATTTTACCGTCTAACCATTCTTGCACTGCAAGCGCTGTTGGTTTTGGCAATTTTTCATAAAATTTAGACACCTCAATTTGTTCTTTGTTTTCAAAAACTTCATCCAAACTGTCAGTATACGTAGCAAACTCCTCTAATTTTTCAACCAATTCATTTTTTAAATCGATGCTGATTTGATCGGCTCTTTTTGCTATAATAGTGATTGCCTCGTAAATGTTGTTTGTTGGCGCCTCAATTTTATTTTTGTCGTAAGTAACAGTTGTATTTGGTGCTTTTGTGTTTTTATAATCCATTAGTTTTGAGTTTTTATGACGGTTATAGCATTTAATTCATTGCTTAATTCAGAAATTAATTTTTTGGTTTCCCCTAAATATTTTGATTCGGGAAAATTTCTTTCAAATCTCTGATGCACTTTTACTGCTTCGTTAATCCTTTCTTCCTTTTTAACAATAATACTGTTTATTGCCAAATAATAAGCCGATTTAAATTTCAAATACATTGCTTCTTCTTTGTATGAAGTGCCTAAATAATCTGAAAGTAAATTGTCAAAAGCGACCATTGCCGCAGTATAGTCTTGGGTATGATAATATTGTTTTGCAATCTCGAAAGATTTTTTTTCCAATTTTAAGGTTAATTCCTTTATGTTTTTATTGGCATCTGGAACTTTATCGGAGTCTGGAAATTTAAAGATAAAAGTTTGAAGTGCCGTAATGGCTTCCTTGGTGTCTTTTTGGTCTAAACTATACACCGGAGACGCCAAATAATAACTGTATGCCGACAAATATGCCGCTTCTTCAACCTTTGAACTTTTTGGATAACTTTTTACAAATTTATCAAAATAATAAGCCGCTAAACTATATTGTTTGGTGTTATAATGTGCTTGGGAAACCATGTATTGAATGCGCTCCATTTGAGGTTTTCCTTTATAACTTGGCGTTATTTTCTCAAACAATTGTATGGCTTTCATATACTTTTGTTCATCGTACATTTTAACAGCCATCAAATATTGCTCTTCACTGGTTCCTTTATTCAACACTTTTTGGTATTCACCGCAAGATGAAAAGCCCAAAGCGACTAACAAAATGAAAATATAAATCTTATTTTTTTGCATTTGGCAAAATTAGTTATTTATTATGGATTATTAAAATGATTTTTCACTTGGAAATGAACCACAAAAATAACGCGCTTTTCCTATAAATAGTGCCCGTGAATCCTAATTGTTTGTTAATACTTAGGCTGGTGGAGCCACAGAGCTTACTACGGTAAGTCGTTTAATATCATTGTCAAACAAGTACAAGCCTCCTTTATCGTCGCCAATTAAATTAATTTTATCTAAAATAGTTCTGGCCTGCGCTTCTTCTTCTATTTGTTCGGCAACATACCATTGTAAAAAGTTATGGGTTGCGTAATCCTTTTCTTCCAAAGAAATATGCACCAATTCATTAATGCTTTGAGAAACAAACACTTCATGTTTAAAAAGTGTTTCAAACATGTTTTTAATAGAACCAAATTCAAGTGCTGGTGCACTTAATTCTGAAACCATTGCGTGTCCGCCGCGTTCGTTGATATATTTAAAAAATTTAAGCATATGCAATCTTTCTTCATCAGATTGCGCATACATAAATTGAGAAACGCCTTCTAAACCTTTGATTTCTGACCATGAAGCCATCGCCAAATATATTTGTGAAGACTCTGCTTCAATTCTTATTTGCTTGTTTAAAACGGATTGCATTCTTTCTGATAACATACTTTTTGATTTTTTAATGTTGTTTTATGATAATTTCTAAATACTAATATCTAATAATTAGCTGCAAAGTTAGTTATTTTTTGTTGTAAATCATAAGAGGCATTTACCAAAGGCAATCGCACATTTTCTGAGCAAATGCCCAAATTTTTTAGTAAAGCTTTTATTCCTGCCGGATTTCCTTCTTCAAAAATATAATCGATGCAATCCATCACTTTGTAATGAAGTTCATTGGCTTTTGCTACATTCCCTTTTAATCCCTGTTGAATCATTTCTGAAAAATCTTTAGGCAAACCTTGTCCGATTACAGAAATTACGCCAGATCCACCCGCCAATACCATTGATAAAGCAATCATATCGTCGCCCGAAATAACCATAAAATCTTTTGGTTTGTGCTGAATTAACCGCATCGCCTGAACTAAATCTCCTGCTGCCTCTTTCACTGCCACAATATTTTTAAAATCATTGGCCAAACGAATCACTGTGTTTGCCTCCACATTTTTCGCGGTTCTTCCCGGCACATTGTACACAATAATTGGCAAAGGACTTGCTTCTGAAATGGCTTTAAAATGCTGATAAATACCTTCTTGCGTTGGTTTGTTATAATATGGTGAAACAGAAAGTATGGCTGAAAATGCCGATAAATCAGAAGTTTTAATTTCATTCACAACCGCCATGGTGTTATTGCCTCCAATGCCAATTACCAAAGGAAGTCTTCCATTATTGGCCTCAATAATTGTAGCTTTAACCTGTTCCTTTTCTTCTGAAGTTAACGTAGCAGGTTCGCCCGTGGTTCCCAAAACCACCAAATAATTTACGCCATGGTCAATTTGAAAATTAACCAAACGTTTTAACCCTTCTAAATCGACGGATTTATCTTCATTAAAAGGTGTTACCAAAGCAACTCCGGTTCCTAACAATTCTTTCATCTGTTTATTATTTATTTTTTATTGGTACAACTTGCTGCCTGCCTGCCTGCCTGCCGGACACGCAGGTTCGCTATTAATCATTCCTTTGTGTATCAAAATTTGTTTTGCTCGTTTCACTGCACTATCTTTAAAATGACTAAATATTTTATTAATTCTTCATGAAACAAATCAATCTCATCTGGCTCGCACCTTATCAGTAAATCATACAACCGTTTGTCCATGTGCGCAAAACCAACCCTAAACGCAGCTTTACATTGCAATAGTAGTAAGTTGAGATAGACATTGTCAACTTTGTTGTAATTAATTAACAAATCATAGTTATTTGTTAAAATATTTTTTAATTTTTCTGAGTCAATTTTACCGTACCAGCCAAAATCTTTTGGCGTAATAATATCGTCTGTTTCTTTTTCATTTCTCAATTTTCTTTGGAAAACAACCACTTTTATATCGCTTTCAGAAATTTTCAACAAGGTTGCAAGTTCCCGAACTACAAGCTCTTTTTCTATATTGTCATCAAAAAAAACAAGTACTTTTTTCACTTCATCAAACGGACTTTTATGTTCGTTTTTGAGGAAAGTTGGCAATGTTTTTTTAAAATAAATTTGATTGCTTTTTCGTTTAAATCCTGTAAAAATCATCTATATTTACGCTTTAGTCACAAAATTAATTAAAATCATCAGTATAGCAACAATGAAAAAATTTATTATTTCATTTATTATTTTCTCAGCCCTTTTCAGCTGCAAAAGCCAATTGCCGCAATTGGTTAAAATTGAAGGAAAACAAACCACTATCAATGAGACCATTGCATCCGACAAAACCATTGAAAATACCATTAAACCTTACAGGGAAAAGGTTGAAAAAGAAATGAGTACCGTGATTAGCTACACCCCAATAAATTTGTACAGAAATGATGGTAATTTAGAAAGCAGTTTGGGAAATTTGATGGCAGATTTGAGTTATGAAAGGGCAAATCCGGTTTTTAATTCAAGAACAGGAAAAAATATTGATTTTGCCATGTTTAATTATGGCGGCATCAGAGCCGGAATTTCGAAAGGAAACATCACCAATGAAAGCGCTTTTAATTTGATGCCTTTTGAAAACAGTTTGGTGGTGGTTGAATTGACATCAGAAAAAATAATGGAATTGGTAAATTACCTGATTTTAGAAAATGTAGCACATCCGCTATCAAAACAGTTTAATTTAACCGTCACGGAAAAAGGCTCCGACTTAAAAATAAATAACGCCGCCCTGGACACTTCAAAAACTTATTTTGTGCTGACATCAGATTATTTGCAAACTGGTGGCGACAATATGAATTTTTTTAAAGATCCTGTGAATATTTACATCCTCGATTATAAAGTGAGAAATGCCATTATTGATTATTTTAAAGCAACGGATACTATTAAAGTTTCTTTGGATGGAAGGTTTAGAAATGAAAAAACATTAAAGAATTAGGAAGATGAAGAGAAGAAATTTTATACAAAAATCAACAGCGGCAACTGCATTTTTAACGCTTGGCGGACTCTCATTGCAATCGTTTGCTTCGAAAAACACCAAACACATCACCATTTTGCACACCAATGATGTGCACAGCCATATTGATCCGTTTCCAATCACCGACAGCCGATATCCAAATATGGGAGGCGTTGCGCGGCGTGCAACTTTGGTTGAAGCGATCAGGAGAGAAAATCCGAACACTTTATTATTAGATGCCGGAGATATTTTTCAAGGAACGCCCTATTTTAATTTTTATGGCGGTGAATTGGAGTTTAAATTGATGAGCATGTTAAAATATGATGCGGCCACCATTGGAAATCACGATTTCGACAATGGCATTGACGGATTGTTTGCGCAATTGCCGCATGCGCAATTCGACTTTTTGTCGGCCAATTACGATTTTAAAAACACCGTGTTAAATTCCCACGTAAAACCTTATAAAATTTTTGTGAAAGACGGCATTAAAATTGGAGTCTTCGGATTGGGAATAAAACTTGAAGGCTTGGTCGATCCAAAAATGTATAAAGAAACCATCTACCTAAATCCGCTAGAAATTGCCCAAGATATGAGCCGAATTTTAAAAGAAGATGAAAAATGCGATTTGGTCATTTGTCTGTCTCATTTAGGCTATCACTATAAAAATGAAAAAATAAGCGATTTGGAATTGGCTTCAAAAACAAAAAATATCGATTTAATCATCGGCGGCCATACCCATACTTTTTTACCAAAACCAACGGTCACAAAAAATAGTATTGGCGAAAATGTACTGGTAAATCAGGTTGGTTGTTTCGGCTTAAATTTAGGAAGAATAGATTTTTATTTCGATAATGATAAAAATCTGGCAAGCAAAGGAAAAAGTATCATCGTTTAAAAAATATAAAGAAAATGCGCATAGAAACCGATTTAAAATTAGGATTTACAGATGTTATGATTCGTCCAAAACGGTCAACATTAAGTTCCAGATCCTTGGTTAGTTTAGAGAGAGAATTTACTTTTTTGCACAGCAAACATAAGTGGAGCGGCGTTCCTATCATGGCCGCAAATATGGACACCGTGGGCACCTTTGAAATGGCAACAGCATTGGCAAATCACAAACTTTTTACGGCAATTCATAAACATTATTCTTTGCAAAAATGGAAAGAATTTATGCTGGCTTCCGGTGATAAACTGACCGATTATATTGCCGTAAGTTCAGGAATAGGTTCTGCCGATTCAAAAAAATTGGCTGCCATCTTTAGCCAGCATCCAGAACTTAAATTTATTTGCCTTGATGTTGCAAACGGCTATTCTGAACATTTTGTGAATTTTGTAAAAAAAACGCGAGAACAATATCCCGATAAAATAATCATGGCCGGAAATGTGGTCACCGGTGAAATGGTGGAAGAATTGTTATTGGCAGGCGCTGATCTTATAAAAGTTGGCATTGGTCCTGGTTCTGTGTGTACCACCCGAGTTAAAACAGGTGTCGGTTATCCACAATTGTCAGCAATTATTGAATGTGCCGATGCGGCTCACGGATTGGGCGGACAAATAGTTTCCGACGGCGGTTGTAAAATTCCGGGCGATGTGGCTAAGGCTTTTGGCGGCGGTGCCGATTTTGTGATGTTGGGCGGCATGTTTGCCGGACATACAGAAAGTGGCGGAAAAATTATTGAAATTAATGGCGAAAAATTTAAGCAGTTTTATGGCATGAGTTCTGAAACCGCGATGAACAAACATGTGGGCGGTATTGCAGAATATAGGGCTTCTGAAGGTAAAACAGTTGAAATCCCCTTTCGTGGGGCGGTTGAAAATACTATTCAGGATATTTTGGGCGGATTGCGATCAACCTGTACATATGTTGGCGCAAGCAGGTTAAAAGAACTCACAAAAAGAACCACTTTTATTCGTGTTCAAGAACAGCACAATGAAATTTTTTCGAAATAATTTTTTATAAATACTTCAAATTTAAGCAGTTTATTTTCACTAATATCAGTGTTCATTGCTGCTTTTTTCTGAGAAGTGGATTATACTTTTTGTTTGTCAGCGAAAAATTCGGCTTTTGCTTCATAATGAAGCCTTTTTTTCTTTGCATAGCAGCGCTACGGAAATAAAAAAAGTCAAAATTAGGGAGCAAAATGTGGATTTTGCAGGTAAAAGAAAAAGTTTAAACCACTTCTGAATCTAAAATCATAGATCGGTAAATTAAATATTGTGCAATAATGTACGTTCCCATAATTAACACTGCAAAAATCTCTTTTGGAAGGTAAAATTTATTGATGGCCAAAAGCGCATCAGAAATCATAAAAACAATCGCTCCAATCAACATCCAAATTGATTTGGCGGATTTCGTTTCTATGTAATTAATCAGTGAAACTGCCCCAAATATGGAGATTGTAAATCCGTATATGAATACAGGAACCAAAAGCTCACCCAGTGCATCCTTAAGTGTAAAAATAAGCAATGACAAAAATAGTCCAAATGGAATTATAGCGGTTAAAATGTTTAAAAATGAAACTTTTTTGATGCGATGTATCACAATTTTTATAAATAAAATATGCGCAATCAAAAAAGAAATCAATCCTATTTTAAAAGGAAGTTGCCCTGAATACATTAAAAACACATCTCCAAAAAATGAGAAAATCAGTGCCGTGGAATACCATTTATTCGTATCTGAAACCGACCTTGTGTATAAAAATAACAACGCCAACATGATAAAGGGCTTAAATACGTAGAGCAGGCTTTCGATGTTAAATATAAGCCCTATGAGGTCTAAAACAGAAACTAGGATAAATGCAAAAAGCGCAATTTTTTTAACCATTTTAAAAGTTTTTAATTCCAGCTTGGCAATATACAACTTTTGTTTAATTTTTTTAACAAAGGTTTAATGCCGTCAACCAAACTTTGCTTCATCACTTTAGAATCATCTTTGTGGCATTGCAAACAAGCGCCAACCAGCAATAATTGCTGCTGTTCTTCAACTGTAAATGGCCTAAAATCAAGTCTGGTTGAATTGATTACACCTTTTTTAGGCGCCGTTAAAAATGGAATCCAAGCATCTTCAGGCAAATTATCATTTGGATTATTTGCATATTCCGGCGTAAAATTCCATTTTCCTTTGCCGTTTTTAATATCATAAACCAATTTTCCATTTCCGTAACCCAAGGTTGCCGAGTTTGCATGGCACGACTTGCAATCACGCACGCTTTTGGTGGTTGTATGCGGTGAATTTGCAGCATACAATCTGAAAAAAGAAACATCTTTTCCAATTTCCTTTCCTGCATAACTTCCTTTGTCAATTGTTAAAATCATACCGGGAATGGCAGGTTCAATATGTCTTTTGTTTTTAGATTCCCTAACGCCCATAGCAGGCGGTGATGAGGAAAATTCGGCAACATGTTCTCTCCACTGCCCTTTTCCATATTTTAAATCCAATAAATCGAAAGCGCGTGGCTCATCTTTGTCGTATTCATTATGGCAACCAATGCAACGCGATGTCCACGATGAATGGCAAGTGGCACAACTTACATTTTTATGCGCATTGTCACGGGAACAAATTTCCGACTGTGGTTTTAATTCGTGAATTTTACCGTCCTTTTTACCGATTAAAAAAGCTTTTCCAGAAGCATCAACATACGTGTTGACCAAGGGATGTTTGCCGTTTTCAACGGTAATAATTGGTTTATCCGTATGTTTATAATCCCGATGCAAGAAAACCAACAAACTTTCCGCATCTAACTTGCTGTATACCGTGGTATTTGGTTTGTCTTTAAAATGACAATCGGAGCATTGCAGTTTTACGGCTTGTTCTGCGTGCGCATATTTTTTTCCGTCGCCCATAACTTCGTGAGAAGAATGGCAATCAACACACAACAATCCTTTATTATGATGCAAATCTTCTCCTATATATTTATACACCCGTTTGTCTTCAGAAACTTTATAACCATTATTCTGCGGCATGTCTTTTTCATCCAAAACCGTTTCCTGCCAGCCTTCATAATTGGTTGAAATTCTGCTCGATCTGCTGTGGCAGCCATAACAGTGTTCATTTTTTACAAATATATTTGTGGCTGGGTGAAATTTTGGCAAATCCTTTTTATTTGAACTTAAATACTTTTGCAAATCATTTTTTGCTTCTTTGGAATAATTTAAGTGACAGGCATTACAGCCTCCGCCCCTGCTCATCTGCGTAATTTCGCCAAATTCCGTTTTTTCCGCCCCTAAATGGCAATTGGCGCATAAATCCCTAATATGTTTATCGGCTGCTGAATTTTTAACATCTTTTATATGATATTGATAATCGGGTGAATCAGCCTCTCCAAAAATATATTTATTTACGGCAACCAGTCCGCTATTGGTGGTCATTAGTGAATTTTCGATTTTAGCCAATTCATTTGGATGGCATTTTCCGCAGGTTGCTTTGGCATCGGCCAAATTCCCGGGAATTAGTACCATTCCTTCATGCGAATCTTCTTTATCTAAGGTATTTGGATTTCCCAAATGACAACTTATGCAACCAATCAATTCCGGATTGTGATAATCAGAATCGCCTTTAGTGCCTGCATGACAGTTTTGGCAAGATTCTTCACCAATATTTTCAATTCTGACATATTCGCCATTCTCAACAAAACTCTTCCGAAAATAATTATTATGATTTAAAATGAATAAAACGACAAGCAGCGCAATTACTAAGGTTAAACCGGCGATTTTGAGGTGTTTTATTTTCATTTGAATAGTTATGACACAAATTTACAATAAATTAAATTTAAGCAACAATCACAAAATAATTAGTTCCTAAAATGTAATTTGTTTTAATAGAGATTATTAGCCTAGTAATGCAACTTTTGTCACATATATTATATTGAATTTCAGCTTGTTAATGTAACATTTGTTACCGCATTTAATACTTTTTAATGACATTTGTCACTCTATAAGCCTGCATCTGTAAATATCTTTACATTCGAAATAAATTAGAAATAAATTATCATACTTATGACTACTTCAAGAAGAAAATTTATCAAAATTTCTGCTTTAGGTTTAGGGGCTGTAGCAGCATCAACAACTGCAATAAATATGTTTGGATCTAATTCAACTATTGATGAATTGGTTAAAAAAAATGTTTCCAAAAAATTTAAAAGAACTGCCACCTATTGCGAAGTTTGTTTTTGGAAGTGTGCCGCCTGGACGTATACAAATGAAGACGGAGAGATTAAAAAAATTATAGGTAACGAAGACGATTCTCATTGTTACGGTCGATTATGTCCGAGAGGAACAGGAGGCGTTGGAATGTACACTGATGAAGACCGACTTAAAACGCCATTGATCAGAACAACCGTAAATGGAGAAGAAACTTTCAGAAAAGCAACCTGGGATGAAGCACTTGATTTGATTGCCTCCAAATTTAAAGGCATTAAAGAAACTTATGGTGCAGAATCCATTGCTTTAATAAAACATGGCGCTCCCGGTTCGCATTTAGAACACCTTTTCAATGCTTTTGGATCGGATACGATTGCCGAACCAGCTTATGCACAATGCAGGGGACCGCGTGAAACAGGCTTTAGTTTAACATTTGGTTCTTGGGTAGGATCACCTGAACCAACTGATATTAGAGACACAAAATGTTTGGTGCTTATCGGTTCACATATTGGTGAAAATATGCACAACTCTCAAGTTCAGGAAATGTCTGACGCCATTGATAACGGCGCCACCATTATTACTGTTGATCCGAGACTTTCAACTGCAGCAAGCAAATCGAAATTTTGGCTTGCGATTAAACCTGCAACCGATATCGCTTTAATGCTTTCTTGGATGAATGTTTTAATTGAAGAAGGCATTTATGATAAAGAATACATCAACAAATATGCAACAGGTTTTGATGAATTGAAAAAACATGTGAGCCAATTCACTCCTGAATGGGCTTATGGAATTACCACCATAAAACCTGAAGTGATCAGAGAAACTGCAAGAGCAATGGCAAATGCCGCTCCTGCTGTCATTATTCATCCCGGCCGACATGTAGTTTGGTATGGTGACGATTCACAAAGAGCAAGAGCGATGGCTATTTTAAATGCCTTATTGGGTTCTTGGGGAAGACGCGGCGGATTCTACTTTAAAGAAGCTGCTAAAGTCCCTAATTTTCCTGCACCTGCTTATCCGGAACCAAAATGGGGATGGAAAGAAATTGCCGAAAAATATCCGCTGGCGCAAATGGGAATCACCACTGAAGTCATGAAATGCATGCTCCCAGATAAAGACAATAAATATCCGGTAAAAGCATTGATGATTGCAGGCACAAACATCACCAAAGCGATCCCAAACAAAAAATTGTTGGAAGACGCCATGGATGCATTAGATTTTATGGTTGTTATTGACACCATGCCAATGGATGTAACCGGTTATGCCGATGTTGTTTTACCGGAATGCACTTATTTGGAGCGTTATGATGATATTCGTGCCGCTACCAACAGAGAACCTTCCATTGCCGTCAGAGTTCCAGCTGTTGAACCAAAATACGAATCAAAACCTGCTTGGTGGATGGCCAAACAAATTGGTGAACGTTTAGGTTTGGGCGATTATTTTAACTACGAGGATTTCAAAGAAGTGATTGAATGGCAGTTAAAAGAAATGGGGACTTCTTTAGAGGAAATGGAAAAAATTGGCGTTAAAAATTATCCGCGCAAATCTGGACCAATGTATATAAATGAAGATGAAACGTATCATTTCCCTACAGATAACGGCAAAATTCATCTATATTCCCAGGAATTAAAGGATTTAGGATTTGACCCGTTGCCAAATTACACAAAACACCCAGAACCGCCTCAAGGTTTTTACAGATTAAACTATGGAAGAGCTCCAATGCACACTTTCAGCAGAACTGCAAATAACCCTAACTTAAACGATTTAAAAAAAGAAAATGACCTTTGGGTAAATCCGAAAGTTGCCAGAATCATTGGTTTAAAATCGGGTCAGGAAGTTTGGCTAAAAAATCAAGATGAAATTATTTCTACATTTTCCATAAAAGTGAGAGTTACAGAAAGAGTTCGTTGGGATTCTGTTTATATGGTTCACGGCTTCGGGCATCAAAATAAAAAATTAAGCCGAGCCAATGGAAAAGGAATTAACGATACGGAACTAATTACCAAGGTATTCACCGACCCAATTATGGGCGGAACCGGAATGAGAGGAAATTTTGTTGCCATTTTAACTGAAAACCCTTATAAAAATACTGAGATATGAGATATGCAATGATAATTGACACTTTAAAATGTGTTGGATGTAGTGATTGCGTTGTTGCTTGTCAAACAGAAAACGACGTACCAATAGGGTATTGCAGAGACTGGATTACTGAAACCGTAAATGGTTCCTATCCAAATCTGGAATTAGAATTAAAATCTGAAAGATGCAACCATTGCGACAATGCGCCGTGCGTAAGATGTTGCCCAACTGGCGCAAGCTATGTTGGTGTTGGCGGAATCGTTTTGGTAACTGCTAATGAGTGTATTGGTTGCGGCGCTTGTATAGAATCTTGTCCTTATGATGCGCGTTTCCAACATCCAGATGGTTATGTTGATAAATGCACCTTCTGTCATCATCGATTGGAAAAAGGACAACTTCCTGCATGTGTATCAGTTTGTCCTACAAAATGCATGTATTTCGGAGATTTAGATAATCCGAATAGCGAAGTTTCACAATTACTAAAAAATAGAAAACACAAAACATTGGCTCCTGAAGCAGGAACCAATCCTCACGTTTTTTACTTAATTTAATATTCAAATTATGCAAGAAGAATTATTTACGAGCGGAAGAAATATTCCCAATATAGATCCTTCATTACAAATATGGCACTGGCCAATATCGCTTTACCTATTTTTGGGAGGAATAGCAGCGGGAATCCTGTTTTTTGCAGCCCTTTTTTATGTACTGGGAAAAGAAAAAGAATATCCGGCAGCTGTTAAATTTGCCTCAATCATACCTCCAATTGCTTTATCAATAGGGTTGTTGGCATTGGTTTATGATTTAACGCATAAATTATATACTTGGAGGTTGTACACAACCTTTAGAATTGAATCTCCAATGTCTTGGGGTGCTTGGGTATTGCTCATTGTAACGCCACTTTCATTTTTATGGTTATTCAGTTATTATACTGAAATTTATCCTAAAACAGAAGGAAAGTTGCAATTATTGAAAAAATTCAAATTTTTGGCAACTTTTGAACAATTCTTAAAAACCAACAGATTATACATTGCTTATGCACTAATTCCTTTAACTTTGGTTTTGGGCGTATATACAGGTATATTGCTTTCGGCATTCAACGCAAGACCGCTTTGGAACAATGCCATTTTAGGTCCTTTATTTTTAACATCCGGACTTTCAACTGGTGCCGCCGCTATTATTTTAATGGCAAAAACCACCAAAGAAAAGCATTTATTCGGAAAAATAGATTTAGGGTTAATCATTATTGAATTGGCTTTAATCGTCCATATGATTATGGGATATTATGCCGGCTCACAAGTGCAGCTTGAAGCCATGCAATTATTGGTTGGCGGTGAATTTACCCTGATGTTTTTTGGTTTTGTGGTGCTTCTTGGACTGATAGTTCCAGCGACATTGGAACTCATTGAACTTATTGGCTATAAAGTTCCGGTAATGGTGCCGGCTATGTTGGTTATTCTTGGAGGATTAATATTTAGATTTGTAATGGTGGAAGCCGGACAACTAACACGTTTTCTATATTAAAACAGTAAATTATGACAAAAGATAAAAAACAAAAAAACAGACATGTTTATTGGAATCCTTATTTTGGCGGTTTTCTGCTGGGAATAATCATCTTATTTACATTTTATATGACCGGCAGGGGTTTAGGGGCAAGCGGCGCTATGAAAAGCAGCGTGGTTTCTATTGTTGAAACTGTGGCGCCTACGCACGCAGAAAACAATGCCTATTACAGCAAATTTTTAGCTGAAGACGAATCTCCTATGAAAACCTGGCTGGTATTTGAAGCCTTAGGTGTATTGATTGGTGCATTTATATCTGGGGGTTTAAACGGAAGAATTGGGTGGAGAGTTCAACATTCTCCTAAAATCACAAGTAAACGCAGACTCATTTTTGCATTGGGCGGTGGTGTTTTATTTGGATTGGGTGCGCAAATTGCCCGTGGTTGCACAAGCGGAGCTGCATTGAGCGGTATGGCGGTGCTGTCATCAGGAGGCTTTATCACTATGCTGGCCATTTTTGGATCGGCATATGCGTTTGCTTACTTTTTTAGAAAAAACTGGATTTAATTAAATAAAAAATAAAAATTATGGGACCTTTAATTCCTAACGGCGTAATTCCAGTTGAATGGGACAGTATCATCGCCATATTAATTGGTATTGCTTTCGGATTTGTTTTGGAAGCGTCTGGATTTTCATCCTCCAGAAAACTTGCCGGTGTTTTTTACGGATATGATTTTGCCGTTTTAAAAGTGTTTTTTACCGCTGCTTTAGTCGCTGTAATAGGTGTTTATTATATGGATTACCTTGGCTATTTAGATGTCAATCAATTATACGTTCACCCAACTTATTTATGGGGAGCAATTATTGGCGGCGTTATTATGGGCGTTGGGTTTGTTGCTGGTGGATTTTGTCCTGGCACTAGTTTAACTGCTGTTGCCATCGGCAAAATAGATGCCATTGTTTATGTGGGCGGTATTATGGTTGGTGTTTTTATTTTTTCAGAATTGTACGCCATTTTCGAGCCAATTTACGATGGTTATTTTTATGGAAATATCACTCTGGAAGATTCACTGGGCATAAATCCATATTGGTTTATATTCATATTTTCTATCATAGCAATCGTTGCTTTTGTAGTTTCTGATATGGTGCAAAAAAGAGTTAAAAAAGTATTTTACTAATTCAAAGAACAATATCATGGTTAAAAAAAAGATAGCAAAAGTTTTAGCTTTCAGATATAAAATTTTGGCAGCAATTTTAATTTTACTTGCCGGAGGTTTGGTTTTATTGCCAAAATATCAAAAACATGAAGGCATAAAGCCTGAGGAATTATTAAGCAACGCCATCAGCCCGGAAAGATATATGACTACCGACCGGTTGGCGCATATAATAATAAATCAGGATCCTTCCTTTATTTTGATTGACGTAAGGGATGAAAAAAGTTTTGCAAGCTATACGCTTCCTAATGCCATTAACATTCCGCTAAAAAAATTATTTGACAAAGGCTCGGATAGCTATTTAAATCAAAATCAATTTGATGTGGTGCTCTTTTCAAATGATCATTTTTATGCAGACCAAGCCTGGATTTTATGCAACCGCTTAGGATATAAAAATATGCGTGTATTAAAAGGTGGCATCAACGAGTGGTTTACAACAATTATCAATCCGTTGAAACCAGCTGATAATATGCCCGCAACTGATTTTGAATTGTATGCAACAAGAAAAGCGGCCAGTATGTTTTTTGGTGTGGTTTATCCTGAACAAGTAAAGGTGGAAGCACCAAAAATTGTAAAAGTGGCTCCAAAAAAAGTAATCACCATTGAAAAGAAAAAGAAAGCTCCTGCAGAAGGCGGTTGTTAATTTTAAAAACTTTATAATATACACTTATGAAAGAATTAGAAAAAACCAAACGGATATCTATAGCTGCTGTACTTTTTATTCTGGCAGTAATTATAGGCCTTTTAACTTATAAAAGACCTAAACATACCTATGCCGTTAATACTAAAAGCACGCTTGAAAAATTAACCGTTGAAAACTATCTGGTTACTTTAAATGAGCTGAATAATCCAGATTATGTATTGGTTGATATCAGAAATCAATATGATTTTGACAAAGGCCATTTAGAAAATGCCATTAATATTTATGCTGCAGAAATTTTAAGCGATGACAATTCAAAAGTTTTCAAAGAGTTGAAGGAAAGCAATAAAACGGCAGTGCTTTATGGAAATAATCCGCAAGAACCAAATGCCCCATTTCTTATTTTATATCAATTGGGCTTTGACAATATCAAACTGCTGGCCATTGAAAACAGCTATTTGCAAAATAAATTGGTCGCAAATAATAGCGAGATAGAAAAGTCTGAAGCTGATGTTACCGCATTTATAAATGAATCGGTTAAAAAAGCGAATACAGTGCCAATTATAAAGGTAGTGGCACCTCCAAAAAAAGTAATCACCATTGAAAAGAAAAAGAAAGCACCGGCTGAAGGCGGCTGTTAATTTTAATTCAAAAAAGCTGTTTTTTTAAACAGCTTTTTTTTTGCTTAAATCCTAATAAAGTAATTTTATAAACTTCAATTTTCCTCTTTAATATTTCCAATTTTCCACTTCAAAAAACAAAAATTATCACCTGTTATTTTACGTTACAAACCTTCATTTTTATTAAGAAAAAATGTAACATTTGTTACTGTAAAGAACGGGTATATATTGCATGGCGAATGATAAATGTCATACTAATAAATTGCCTCCATAATTAATTTTGAAGTATAAATTATACATTATTATTATTAACAAATTATCTATCATTATGAAAAAAATAACATCCTATTTTATAATACTTTTTATAACAACTGCATTATTAAATGGTTTTAAAAGTAACGCTCAAGATAGTTCAGAAACACCAAAAACAGAATTTGGTTTATTGGTTCAATATCTTGAAGAAAATGGAAATTTTATAAACACTGAAGCACCGGCTATCGTTTTAGCAGAGGAGATTAAAGACAATTTAGCCAATAAAAAGTATTTGGTTATTGATACCCGAACAGAAAGTTGGTTTGCATATGGACATATTAAAAATGCCGTAAATGTTGCTCCTGCAGAATTGCTGAATTATTTTGAAAAGAAAATCACCCCTGCAAATTTCGACAAAATAACAATCGTATGTTATTCAGGACAAGCCGCAGCGTATTACACAAGTTTATTAAGGCTTGCCGGTTACAAAAATGCCTATAGTTTGAAATGGGGAATGAGTGCTTGGAAATCTGAATTCGCCGAAAAAATGTGGGTAAAAAATTCAACAGATATTTTTGCCGACAAATTACAGACAATGTCTAATGAAAAGCCAGTAAATTCTGCGCTTCCAACTCTTAAAACAGGAAAAACTGAAGGAAAAGAAATTTTAAATGCACGTTTAAAAGATGCTTTTGCAAAACCTTACAGTGACTTTATTGTGAAAGCAGATTCTGTATTTAAAAGTCCTTCCAAATTTTTCATTGTTAATTATGTAAACGAAGAAAATTACAATATGGGTCACATTGAAGGCGCCGTAAGATATGAGCCAAGAGCTTCCCTTTCTTCCGCAACAAGCCTTTATACGCTTCCTGCCAATAAAAAAGTATTGATTAACTGTAATACAGGGCAACATGCAGCTTACGTTGTTGCTTATTTACACCTATTGGGTTATGATGTGTCAAACTTGGCTTACGGCTCCAATAGCTTTATGAATGCAATCTTGGTTGAAAAAGGATGGGATGGTTTTTCGGCCAAAGAAATTAAAAATTTCCCAATTGTAGAATAATTAAAACAAATAAATCATTTTAAACCAAAACAAACAAATTATGAAAAAATTATCATTATTATTAATAGGACTTTTATTAATTCCGACGCTTTTTCTAACATCTTGCGATAAAGGTGATGACGCAGCCGTAAATACAACGCCTGCATTTACGCTATTGAAAGAGCATATGTTAACCAATAACCTTGATCTTGATAAAATTATTACATCGCCAGATGGTGTAAGTTTTGTTCAAGGTGCCCCAGCAGAAGCAGATTTGCCTGCATTTTTAAACAAATATTATATTGTTGACATAAGAAGCGCCGCTGACTTTGCCGCAAAACATATTACTGGCGCAAAAAACGTTGCTTTTTCCAATATTTTGGCTGAAGGCGCTTTAGCGGGATCAAAACCAATCTTGATGGTTTGTTATACCGGACAAACAGCTTGTTATGCAACTGCATTGCTGCGTATGTATGGTTTTAGAAATACACAAGCCTTAAAATGGGGAATGTCGGGCTGGAATTCAACCACAGCCGGCCCATGGAACGGGAAAATTGGCGCTGAAGAAGCTAAAGGTCACGCAAACTGGTCGTACGATTCTGCCCCAACAAATTTGGTATTTACGAATCCTGTAATTTCAACTTTATCTACTGATGGGGCCGCCATCTTAAAAAGTCGCATTGAAGCTGCTGTGGCAGAAGGCATGAAATCGGTTACCGGAACAGAAGTATTGAATACGCCAGCTAATTATTTTGTGCACAACTACTTTTCTGCAATAGATTATGCCGCATTTGGACATATTAAAAATGCGTACAGAATTAGTCCTTTGCTTTTGGCAGACAATAGTTATTTAAACCTGGACCCAAATCCAAACACTAAAATTGTTAATTATTGTTATACTGGCCAAACTTCAGCCATTGTGACGGCTTATCTAAGAGTTATGGGCTACAATGCTCACAGTATGATGTTTGGAATGAACGGATTGTACAACACAAACACCGCTTGGACATCAAACAAATGGGGAGTTGCGCCTAATGTGCCAAAAAATTTACCGTTCGCAACCAATTAATAGTTAACCTTATAAAACAAATTAAGCCCTAAAAATGTGTAAAACAGTCTTAAAATTTTTTATAATGTTTTATGTATCAATAAGTAAGTGAATTTTTAGGGCTTTAAATTAAATCCAAAATAAACATGAAAACAAAAATAATTATCTTATTTGCCATTGCATTTCTATTTCAATTTAATACTGCTTTTGCGCAAGGATGCGAAGGCGATTTACCGGTTGCCGGCGGTGATGGCGTTCCAAAAACAAGCAGTACAACCTTCTTTGGTTATTTCCAGCCTCAATACGACACTTATTTTACGGATCCGGGTGAAAATACATTTAAATTTAAAAGAGCCCGTTTTGGTGTTCGCGGTAGGGTAAATCGTTCATTTTCATACTACGCAATGATTGAAACCAGTGATTTTATTTCATCCGACGGTAATGTTTATTTAATGGATGCATTTATATCTTATGACAAATTAGAATGGACTAAATTCTCCGTAGGTTCATTTAAACAACCATTCGGATTGGAAGTAAGCACTGCATGTAACAATCTGACTACCATTGATCGTGCTATTGTATCAGACCAAATAGTGGCGCCTCAAAGAGATTTAGGGGTTATGATGTTAGGCGGAACCGATAAAACAAGTTTCCGTTATTCAGTGGCTTTAATGAATGGACGAGGATTGGGCGTTAAAGATAACAACACCAAAAAAGACATCATTGGTCGTGCTTCTTATAAATTGTTTGATTTTATGACTGTTGGCGGAAGTTTTAGATATGGCTATCCAAATAACAACGATCTTGATCGAACAACTTATGGCGCTGAAGTAGCTTTAAATTACAGTGGCTTTAAAGTTCAGGGAGAATATATTTATGATGAAGGTGATTATAACAGAGCTGCCGACGGTGGTTGTGGATCAACACCTTTAGAATTAGGAGCAAAAAGAGCGGGTGCTTACATTATGGCTTCTTATGATATCAATAAGCAAATTCAACCTGTTGTTAAATATGAATATTTTGACCAGGATTTAGACATTAAAAAAATTGGATATCAAGAAATGATGACACTGGGCGTAAATTATTTCTTTAATGACAATACAAGATTGCAGGTAAATTACCAAAACAAGATTGAAACTGGACTTAGTGTAGACAATGACGCTTTATTGGTGCAATTGCAAGTTAAGTTCTAATTTAATATATAAGTGTTTGAATTTTAACAACTCCTGATTTAAATCAGGAGTTGTTTTTTTTTATAGCCTATATTTGTCTTATTAATTTCATTAATACCTTTTACCATGAATACTGATGAAACACTGTTAAGGAGCAAATTAGATGATTATTTTTCAGAAATTTTTGAAAAGGAATTAATTGATGAAATTGTTGAAATAGGAATTTTCAGAGTTATTGCCAGCGGCGAAACTTTAATTGACATTGGCGATAAAATGACTCATGTGCCATTGATCTTAAAAGGAGCCGTGAAAATTATTCGCGAAGATAAAAAAGGCGATGAATTAGCATTATACTTTCTGGAAAGAGGAGATACCTGCGCCATTTCTTTTATAAACTGCATTAACAAAAGCAAAAGTATGTTCCGCGGAGTTGCCGAAAAAGAAACAGAAGGCATATTTGTGCCTGTTTCTAAAATTGATGATTGGTTGGTAAAGTATAAATCCTGGCGTCATTTTATTATAGACAGTTACCATATGCGCCTCATTGAAATGGTTGAATCCATTGACAGTTTGGCATTTATGAAATTAGACGACAGGTTGCATAAGTATTTGGTGGATAAAGTTAAAATAATGCAAGACAATACGTTAATTATCACCCACCAGGAAATTGCCGATGACATAAACACCTCGCGCGTAGTGGTTTCTCGATTGCTTAAAATTCTTGAAAACCAAGGAAAAGTGATTATTCGCCGCAACAGAATTATTATTGAAAATATTTAAAATTTTGTTTAAAACCTCAAATTTCGGATAAAGAAACATACTTTATCTTATTATTTGGGCATTTCCCGCCAGCTGGCGGGCCGGGCTTTCCGTTTCAATCTTTTTTGGCGAAAAGCCAAAAAAGTATTTCCACTGTAATCCCTAATGCATTTTAGTTTATTGGTTTGTTAAAATCAGCCAATCATTTTCAAATAATCGGTTTCGGAAATAATTGGAACACCCAGCGCATCTGCTTTTTCACGCTTGCTTGGTCCCATATTTTCTCCTGCAACAACAAAATCCGTTTTCTTTGAAATGCCACTTGCCACTTTGCCCCCATTGTCTTCAATGGATTTTTTTAAATCGTTTCTTTCAAAATGGGTGAACACACCCGATACCACAAAAGTTTTTCCTGATAAAATAGTCGTTTTCCCAACTTGGGATTCAGCTGATACTTCCAGTTGTACGCCATAAATTTTTAATCGGTCTATCAAATCTATATTAATTGGATTTGCTGAAAAATAAATGATGCTTTTGGCAATGATATCACCAATTTCATCCACAGAAATTAATTCCTCAAAAGTGGCTTTCAATAAATTGTCAATAGATTTAAAATGCTTCGCCAGCTTCTTGGCCACAGTTTCACCAACAAACCGAATCCCCAAAGCAAACAATACTTTTTCAAAAGGCACTTCTTTTGATTTCTCAATACCTGCAATAATATTTTGTGCCGATTTTTCGGCCATTCGTTCCAAAGGAATAATTTGCGCTTCCCTTAATTCATATAAATCGGCATAATTGTGAACCAAACCTTCTTTAAACAACAGCTGAATGGTTTCTGCGCCCAATCCGTCAATATTCATCGCCTTTCTGCTGATAAAATGCTGGATTCGTCCTGTAATTTGGGTCGGACAGCCATATTCATTCGGACAAAAATGTTTGGCGTCGCCAGCGGTCCTAACCAATTCGGTATTGCAATCCGGACAATGGGAAATGTATTTTGTAGGCTGCGAATCTTTTGGTCTTTTGCTTAAATCCACCCCAACAATTTTGGGAATAATTTCTCCGCCTTTTTCCACATAAACCGTGTCTCCAACTCTAATATCCAGCTTTTCAATTTGGTCGGCATTGTGCAGCGAAGCTCTTTTTACAATGGTTCCCGCCAATTGAACCGGTTCCAAATTCGCCACCGGCGTTATGGCGCCTGTTCGTCCAACCTGATAGGTAATTTCTTTTAAAACAGAACTTTCCTGCTCTGCTTTATATTTGTAGGCAATGGCCCATCTTGGCGATTTTGCAGTATAACCCAACTCATCTTGCTGGGCCAAACTGTTCACTTTTATCACCACGCCATCGGTTTCATAAGGCAATTTGTAGCGTTTTGTGTCCCAATTTTCGATAAATGAAAAAACCTCCTCTATGTTTGCGCAAATTTTGTTGGTGACAGGAATTTTAAAACCCAATTTTCGGGCCATTTCCAGGGCTTCAAAATGAGTCTTGTTCGGGTTTTTATTGGCAACCACGTGATACAGCAAACAATCCAACGGTCGTTTGGCAACTTCTGCACTGTCCTGCAATTTTAAACTGCCGCTCGCCGTATTTCTCGGATTGCTAAATGGTTCTAATCCAATATCCATTCGGTATTCATTCATTTTATTAAATCCGTCAAGCGGTAAAATTATCTCGCCCCGAATTTCAAAATCATCCATTAAATTTTCTTTTAAAACCAATGGAATTGAACGTATTGTTTTAATGTTTGCAGTAACATCATCGCCCTGATAACCGTCGCCTCGTGTTACGGCACTTTGTAAAATTCCATTGCTGTAACTTAAATTAATGGAAGCGCCATCGTATTTTAATTCGCAAACATATTCCACATCTTCTGCGCCAATCATTTTTTTAATCCGCTTTTCCCAGTCCAAAATATCTTCTTTTGAATAGGAATTGTCCAGTGAAAACATCCTGTTTTTGTGAACAACGGTATTAAAACTTTTAATGATTTGGCCACCAACTCTTTGGGTTGGAGAATTTGGATCGAAAAACTGCGGATTTTCAGCTTCCAGCTTTTCCAGTTCCTTCAGTTTTAAATCAAATTCAAAATCGGAAATGGTTGGCTTGTCCAGCACATAATAATTGTAATTGTGCTGATTTAATTCCTCTTTGAGCTGTTGTATTTTAAGTGCTATAGTTTCAGACATATTTATTCAATTCTTGGCTAAATTAATCATATTTTTTTACTTATAAACACATTCACTTTCCTTAACTTTTCTTAACTTTAATGGTAACCAATGTTACTTACGATACTGATAATTATCATAAATAGCGTTAAGCTACTTAAGTAACTTTACGTTAAAATTAGAAGACATTAAATAATAATATAATTAAAAGACTAAAAATGAAAAACTTAGTAATTTTAGGCGCAGGCACAGCGGGTACAATGATGGCCAACCATCTTAGGCCAAAACTATATCTTAATAAATGGAATATTACCATAGTTGATCAATATAAAGCGCATTATTATCAACCTGGTTTTTTATTTCTTCCTTTTGATATTTATAATGAAAATCAAGTGAAAAAAGTCGGGAAAAAATTTATTCCCAAGGATGTAAAATACATTCAAAAAAAAATAGAGAAAATCATTCCTGAAGAAAATAAGGTTGAATTAGAAGGTGAAACTTTAAAGTACGATGTTTTGATTATTGCAACGGGTTGTAAAATTGCTCCCGAAGAAACCAATGGATTAATTGGCCCGCTTTGGAAAAAAGACATCTTCGACTTTTACACATATGAAGGTTCTTTGGCTTTACGGGATAAATTAAGAGACTGGCAAGGCGGAAAATTAGTGGTTCATATTACTGAAATGCCTATTAAATGTCCGGTTGCGCCTTTAGAATTTTCATTTTTAGCCGATTCGTATTTCCGAGACAAAGGAATGAGGGACAAAGTTGATATTACCTATGTTACGCCGCTTACAGGCGCATTCACAAAACCTACTTGTACAACGGCATTGAATTACCTTTTACAGGAAAAAGGCATTAAAATTGAAACTGATTTTGCCGTTGAACACGTAGACAACGACACTAAAGAAATTGTGGACTATGAAGGCAGAAGAATCCCTTTTGATTTGCTGGTGACCATCCCAACAAATATGGGCGATGAAGTGATTGCAAAATCGGGTTTGGGTGATGATTTGAATTTTGTGCCTACCGACCACAACACCTTACAGTCAAAAGCACACGAAAATATTTTTGTTATTGGTGACGCCACCAACGTTCCTGCATCCAAAGCCGGCTCAGTTGCCCATTTTGAAGCAGAAACCTTGGCAGATAATATTGTGTTATATATTGATGGATTCCCATTAAAAAATGAATTTGACGGCCACGCAAACTGTTTTATTGAAACCGGAAACAACAAAGCGTTGCTAATCGATTTTAATTATGTAACAGAACCTGTGCATGGGAAATTTCCTTTCGCAAAATTAGGACCTCTTTCACTTTTAAAAGAAAGCGTATTAAATCATTGGGGGAAATTAGCCTTCAGATGGATATATTGGAATATGCTGTTAAAAGGAATTGCGATTCCGTTTGTATCAAGAAATATGAGCTTTAAAGGCAAAGTTTTTGACATAAAACCAGAAAAAAAATAATTAATAACTAATAAAAATAAATATTATGGCCGTAAAAACGATTGCAGGAGTTGAGGTAAAAGTCACAGAAGACGGATACCTAGAAGATATGACTCAATGGAACAAAGAAATTGCAAAAGAAATTGCAAAAGAATTAAGTATTGAATTGACCGATAAACACTTTGAAGTTATCAATTATTTACGCGACAGAACAATCGCTAAAGAGGCGTTAACCATAAGAAGCGTTGGTAAATCGGGCATTGTTGACATTAAACAATTATATGAATTGTTCCCAAAAGGACCTTTAAAATTCTCATCAAAAATAGCAGGAATCCCTAAACCAACTAGCTGTATCTAGTTTAAAATCTTAAAAATGGAAACAAAAGAAAAAAAACCATTAGAAAAAGTTTGCATTATATGCGCTAAAGGAAATTTAGAAGATGTATATGCCTCATTGGTTATGGCAAACGGAGCCGTAATGGAAGGTATTGAAACCAATTTATTTTTTACTTTCTTTGGCCTTGAAGGAATCACAAAAAAATCGATGAATCATTTGCACACCGCAACAACGGGAAATCCGGCAATGAAAATGCCGGGAGGATTGCCATTTCCAACAATGCTTGGCGGATTGCCAGGCGTAGAATCTGCTGTATCAAGTATGATGCGTAAACAAATGGATGAATTGGGAATGCCTCCCGTAGATGAATTTTTAGAAATGATTACCGCCGGCGGCGGCACCATTTACGCTTGTAAATTGGCTGTTGATATGTTTAAATTAAAAAAAGAAGATTTATCGGATGAAGTAAAAGACATTATCACCATAGGCGAATTTTACGAATTATGCGATGGTGACAGAACCCAAATCATTTTTACATAATCGATAAAATAAAAATCATAAAAAAATGCTGTACGTTGATTTTAATCAATTGCAGCATTTTTTTTATGCATGGGTTTCAAGATTTTTAAACCATTTATCCTTCGGAAACCTAAAACTTCCTAAAGCAATTACTATAACACCAATAATAGTAATTGCGCCTCCCACTAATGATATGGCTGCTGGAAATTGTCCAAAATAAAGATAGGAACCCAACAAAACAAAAATTCCTCGAGTGCTTGAAATAATTGCCCTGCTTGACGATGTGATGTATTGCAAAGCCAAATAACCAGCAATCACTGTTAAAAATGGTCCTAAAAGTGAACCAATAAAGATATTGATGAAGGCAGTTTCAGAAATTATGAAAGAATCTTTAAAATACAGCAATGCCATAAATGAAAATACAAGCAAGAACACACACCTGCTAATTGTTAATAATATTGGATGAATTTTTGTGATATTTTTTTTCACCACCACATAATTAACGGCAGAAAACAAACTATAAAGCAACACATCTTGTGCGCCATGAATAAACATATCCTGAAAACCCAGGTTTCCTTTATAACTGATCACAAAAGCGCCAAACAGCACCAAAATCATCCCCATAAATTCTAGGTTGCTAAATCGTTCTTTTAAGAAGAAAAAACTCAGGAAAATCATAAAAACAGGCGAAATATTCCCTAAAAAGGATACTATGGTCGGATTGGAAATTACCTGAATTGATTTATAAAAATAATACGTGCTGAAAATTTCAATAATTCCTAAAAAAAGTAAAACCCGATAGTTTTTATGGGAAAGTCCTTTGAAAATTTTATAGGATTTTTTGTACCAGGCATATAATAAAATCCACAACAATCCAAATAAAAACCAATACAACCCAAATTGGGGAATACTAACCTCAGTAAGGGCTGCTTTGCTAAAAATATATACGTTGGCAACGGCGATTACCGACAATAATGCCAATAAATAACCTTTCCTCGCCTCTTTTATTTTCATCAAATAAAAGTAATAATTTTATCCATCGAAAAAGGCAACTTTCGTTACCCATTTTATTAATAATAATTAAATCGTCTAACTTTTGAAATGTAACGCGCCAATCTAATTACTTGATGCGTGTATCCAAATTCATTGTCGTACCAAACATATAAAATAACGTTTTTGCCGTCGTTGCTAGAAATGGTTGCATAACTGTCGAAAATTGCCGGTGCGGCGGTTCCAACAATATCGGAGGAAACCAATTCGTTGCTTAAAGAATATTTAATTTGCTCCACCAAATCGCCTTCCAACGCATATTTTTTCATCATTCCGTTAATGGTTTCTTTGCTTGCTGCGTTTTCCAATCGCAAATTTAAAATAGCCAAAGATCCGTTGGGAACGGGAACCCGAATGGCATTTGAGGTTAGTTTTCCCTCAAAAGAAGGCAATGCTTTAGAAACTGCACTGCCTGCACCAGTTTCTGTAATTACCATATTTAAGGCTGCCGCTCTTCCCCTTCTGTATTTTTTATGCATATTGTCAACCAAATTCTGGTCGTTTGTATAAGCATGAATGGTTTCCAAATGGCCGTATTCAACGCCAAAATTGTCTTCAATAACTTTTAAAACCGGCGTGATGGCGTTTGTGGTGCAGGAAGCCGCTGAAAAAATATCCACTTCGTTCGGATTGTATTCCAAGTGATTTACGCCGTGAACAATATTTGGAACGCCTTTCCCCGGCGCCGTTAACAACACTTTAGAAACGCCTTTCGATTTTAAATGTCGGCTCAACGCTTCCTTATCTCTAAATGCACCGGTATTGTCGATCACCAAAGCATCAGAAATTCCATATGCAGTATAATCAATTTCTTCGGGTGTATTTGCGGAAATAACATTTACCGTTAACCCGTTGATAATTAAGGCATTTTTTTCAGCATCAACAGTCACGGTACCGTGAAAATCTCCATGAACCGAATCGTATCTTAACAAAGACGCTCTTTTTTCCAAGATGGTTTCGTTAATTTCACCACGGGTCACAATGGCTCTTAAACGCATTAAATTTCCTTTTCCGGTGCGTGCCATCAGCTCCCGGGCCAACAAACGTCCAATGCGCCCAAATCCGTAAAGTACCACATCTTTTGGCTCAATTCCGCCAGAATTTTTAGCTTCTTTTAATTTGTCTTCAACAAAATCTTTTACGGATTTTAGCTTATCGCCTAAATGAAACTCATACACCAATTTACCGATATCCAATTTTGAAGGTGGTAATTTTTGGTTTTTAATTTCACGGGCAATTTCAACTGCTTCAAAAATTGAAATTGGTTTTTCAACAAAATCGCTGGCATAATCAACCAGACTTATAATTTCACTTACGTTTCGATCGTTTAATTGATTTCTGAATAAAACCAACTCAATAGTATCATCATACCATAAATCGCTGATAATTCTAATTAATTCAACCGCTGCTCTTCTTCTTTCGGCCTGAAAAGCAAGTTCTTTTTCGTAAAGTTCGTTAAATGACATATTAAAATTGTTTTGTTTAAATTTTCGGTAAAAGTACCCATTTCAAACGATTTCGCAAGACATTTTCTCACAAAAAAATATCGCTTAAAACCAAAAAAAAAGCCGCCAATAAAAGCAGCTTTTTTCAATATAAAGTCTTCGGTATCCGTCTCCGGTCTTCTGTCTCCGGTCTTTCAGCTTTTCTACCTAAAAATATAGCGTTCCTGTTCGCCTTTTAAATTACGTATTTCTATGCGCATCACTTCTCCGCTCGTTTTATTGGCGATCATATTGTTTACGTCGTTCACATTATACACTTTATTGTCATCAATTGAAATAATGACATAGCCTTTTTTAACGCCATAATTCGCCAATTCTTTATTGGTGATTTCCGTAATTCTTACGCCATTGGTGATGTTAAGTTTTTTTAATTCGGCCGCAGTTAAATTTTCCAAATCCAATCCCAATGCTGCCACTTTGGTGATTTCATATTTAATTAAAGTTACATTCACCTCACGTATTTTACCGTTTCTTAAAAAAGCGACATTCACTACGTCATTAGGTCTTTTTGTGCTTATATAGCCATTTAAATCGGCGAAAGTGGCTATTTTCACTTGGTCGAGTTTCACAATAACATCATTCACTTTTAATCCGGCTTTTTGCGCTCCAGAATTTTCAATAATGTTGGATATATAAAAACCGCTTGTGTTATCAATATTTAATTTGTCGGCCAGCTCACTGTTCAATTCAACGCCGTTTACACCCAAAATTGCTTTTTGCACATTCCCGAATTCCATCAAATCCTCAATCACTTTTTTAACAATATTGGAAGGAATCGCAAAAGAATAGCCTATAAATGAACCAGTCATGGAAGAAATTGCGGTGTTAATCCCAATCAATTCACCGCGAATATTCACCAAAGCGCCACCGCTGTTTCCTGCATTTACGGCCGCATCCGTTTGCAAAAATGAATCTATGTTTGTTGTGCCGTCCAAATCCCTTCCTTTGGCGCTAATGATGCCTGCAGTAACGGTAGATGTTAAATTGTAAGGATTCCCAACCGCCAAAACCCATTCACCAACCTTAACATTATCGGAGTCTCCAAGCGTTATATAGGACAAATTTTTTGCATCAATTTTTAGCAATGCAATATCATTGGAAGGATCTGCACCAATTAACTTGGCTTTATAAGTCCGTTTATTATCCATCGTAACCTCAATATCCGTTGCGTTTTTTATCACATGATTGTTGGTGACAATGTAACCATCAGCGGCAATAATAACACCGCTTCCCGTACCTATCTGTGAATATTGCCTTGTTCCGTAACCTTCTCCGTAAAAATACTCAGCAAAAGGATCTTTTATGGTTTTGTACATCGTATTTTTTACATGCACTACGGCATTGAGTGTTTTTTCTGCAGCAATGGTAAAATCGGTATTTTCTCCTGAAGAATACATTGCATTGGAATAATTTGCGGGAATAGTGTTCAGCAAAGAATCGACCTTGCTTTCAATTTGAATCTGTGGTTTTTCAAAAAACAAGACATAAGTACCCAAAGTTATTGCGCCTCCCAAAGCTGAAATCAATATCATGCTTACTATATTTTTCATCATTCAATTTATTTAATATATAGCAACAAAATTAGTGATTTCTTACTTTTAAAAAATTGCTTTAACTCTTTGTTAACGGTCTTTTAACAATTTTTAACACCAAAATTTTTCACAAAAATTTAATGAATAAAACCATTCTGAATTTAGTACATTTGCAACAATGGAAATTCATTTTTACAAATATCAGGGTGCGGGAAACGACTTTATTATGGTCGATAACAGAAAACTATTTTTCCCTAAAAACAATGTTGAACTTATTCACAAACTATGTGACAGGAGGTTTGGCATTGGTGCTGACGGATTGATTTTATTGGAATCATCAGAAAAGCAAGATTTTACCATGATTTATTACAATGCCGACGGAAAAGAAGGAAGCATGTGCGGAAATGGCGGACGTTGCATTGTGGCTTTTGCCAAAAAACTGGCTATTATTGGTGACGAAACCACTTTTGAAGCCACTGACGGACTGCATTACGCCAAGATTGAAAACGATTTGATAAATCTGCAAATGGCTGATATTGAAAATATCGAAATATACGACACCCATACTTTTTTAAATACAGGCTCACCGCATCACGTGAAATTTTGCAATGCTGTTGCACCGCTAAACGTTACTGAAATTGGGTCAAAAATAAGGTATGGCGCTCCTTATTTTGAAGAAGGAACTAACGTTAATTTTGTGGAACAAATTTCGGATAATTCTTTTAAGGTGAGAACTTATGAGCGCGGTGTGGAAAATGAAACATTGGCTTGCGGAACCGGCGTAACGGCTGTGGCCATAGCAGCCAATAAAACAAACAGAACTGCCGACGAAAGAATTTTTATTGAAGTTTTAGGTGGTAACTTGGAGGTATCATTTAAAAAAGATGACAACTGTTATAAAAACGTATTTTTAAAAGGTCCGGCCCAATTTGTTTTCGAAGGAAATATCAATGTATAATGGCAACTTTACACAGCAAAAATAGCAACCTGCGTGCGTTAGAACCAGAAGATCTGGATTTTTTGTTTTCTGCGGAAAATGATGAATCCTTTTGGGAAATTAGCGGCACGCAAATACCATATTCCAAATTTATACTTCAAAATTATATTGAAAATGCACATCAGGATATTTATGAAGCCAAACAATACCGATTTGTAATTTGCAATACACAGAACATTCCTGTGGGTATGATTGATTTGTTCGATTTTAATCCGCAACATAAAAGGGTTGGGGTAGGTATTTTAATGCTTCCTCAATATCAAGGCAAAGGTTATGGCTCAGAAGCATTGGAAATGGTGATTGACTATGCCTTTTTGTACTTAAACGTGCACCAAGTTTTTGCAAATATTACGGCTGAAAACCATAAAAGCATCAAACTTTTTGAAAAGTTTAATTTTAAAAAAATAGGTGTTAAAAAAGACTGGATTTACTCCAATAATTCTTATAAAGATGAAATTTTATATCAATTAATTAAAACCCCCTAATGAACTCTAAAAAACTTTTACTATTAATTCTTGGTTTATTGCTCATTCTTGGCAGCGTATTAGGTTTTAGCCTTTACAGCAAACTATTTAGGGCCAATGCTGTTCAAGATGGATTTTTATATATTCCCACAAACAGTGATTTTGAAGAAGTTGAAAATTTAGCGCGTCCGTTTTTAAAACGTGTAAAACCATTTGTTTGGGTAGCCAAAAAATTAAATTATCCGGAAGCCGTTAAACCGGGGAAATATAAAATTTCAAAGGGAATGAGTAACTTTGATCTGATAAAAATGCTGCGAAGCGGCAACCAGACCATGGTGAACCTGTCATTTAACAACCAGGACACATTTGAAAAACTTGCGGGAAGAATTTCCCAACAAATTGAAGCCGATTCCATTTCGCTGCTAAAAGTTATTACTGATCAAACTTTTTTGGATGAAGCTGGATTTACCCTTGAAACAGCCATCGGAATGTACGTACCAAACTCTTATGAATTTTATTGGAATACGACTGCCGAGAGTTTTAGGGCCAAAATGCTGGATGAATACACCAAATTTTGGGACACCGAACGGTTGGAAAAAGCAAAAAAATTAAATTTAACCCAAAATGAAGTCATAACCCTTGCTTCCATTGTCCAAAAAGAAACGGCAACGGTAAGTGAAAGACCTGTTGTGGCCAAATTATATTTGAACAGATTGACCAGTGGCTGGCCGCTGCAAGCCGACCCAACCATTATTTTTGCCCTAAAGGCCAAATTGGGAGATGAAACGGTAATTAAACGCGTGTTTTCGAAAGATTTGGAAATTAACTCGCCTTACAACACTTATAAAAACACCGGTTTGCCTCCAGGGCCAATTTCAATGCCCGACATTTCTTCCATTGAAGCGGTTCTTAATCCGGCCAATCACGATTATTACTTTATGTGCGCCAGCGTAACAACTTTTGGAACCCACGAGTTTGCAAAAACGTTAGACGAACACAATAAATATGCTGCCAAGTATCAACAATGGTTAAACAAACAAGGTGTTGACAGATAGTTTTTTTATTATTTCTTAAAGGGCTGGTTTGCCCAGTTAAACCAAGCTTTTTAGTAAGGTTTTATATTTTTAATTTTAATGCAACAAATATTAATTTTTGTTAAATTTTTATTAAAAGAAAAGGCCTTTTTGCGATTTTTCTGCTGTTTAAAAAATAAGTTGTACCTTTGCCCCAGAAATTTAATAGGCCAAACACCATTAAATTATGAAAAAAACAATATTTTTTACAATTTTACTGACCGTAGGCGTTTTTATATCAAGTTTTACAAAAGATAAAAAAGTCGTTAGCAGTACCATTAATTCCACCACCGAAATCGCATTGGTCCCGACCGAAAAAGAGGTTTCCCCAATCATAAAAAGCAACATTCCTTTTGTGGGCAAATCATTCAATGGATTTAAAGAAGCTTTGGCTTTTAGAGAATCTGGCGGAAGATATGACATTGTCAGTTCCTTTGGATACTTGGGTAAATATCAATTTGGAGAGTCGACCTTGAAGAGATTTAACATTCATGACAAAGAACATTTCTTAGAAAACACAGAATTACAGGAAGATGCATTTATGGCATTGTGCTCCCTAAACAAGTGGATTTTAAGAAAGGAGATTGAAAAAAAGGTTGGTAAAAAAATTAACGGTATAGAAATTACGGAGTCAGGCATCTTGGCCGCCGCACATTTGGCTGGAACAGGAAACATCAAAGAATATTTGAGAACCAACGGCAAACACAAATTTACTGATGCTTTTGGATCTTCAATGCAACATTACCTGAAAAAATTTGGAGGTTATGACACTTCAATTATCGAAGCGGATAAAAATCCTAAGGTAATGTAATCCAATACATCTTAAAGATTATAAAAAAGGCCTGAATTGTATAATTCAGGCCTTTTTTATTCTTTATGAATTATAAAGATGGTGGGTCTTTTCTGCAAATCAGGATGTTCGTTTTTCCAGTCTTTAATTTCCAGGGTTTTAATGTATTCTCCCGTTAAAGTAATATCACAAGCCACACATAGTTTTGTTGATGGATTTAAAGTGCTTTTTAAATCGATGAATAATTTTTCATTCCGATACGGCGTTTCAATAAAAATTTGAGACTGGTTTTTATCTTTCGACAATTTTTCCAAACTTTTAATGGCTTCTTTTCTTTCGGAAGCATCAATTGGCAAATAACCGTTAAAGGCAAAATTCTGGCCGTTAAAACCTGAAGCCATCATCGCTAAAATGATGGAAGACGGGCCAACCAAAGGAATTACCCTGATATTTTTTTGATGCGCCAATTTAACAATTTCTGCACCCGGATCGGCAATTGCAGGAACGCCGGCTTCAGAAAGTAACCCCACCGAAATGCCTTTTGCACAAACATCCAAATACGTGCTAACTTCCAGTTTATCGGCATATTTATCCAAGCTAAAAAGGGTCAATGAAGGCTGTGATTTTCCCGGAGCAATACGTTTTATAAATTTACGGGCTGTTTTTTCGTTTTCAACAATAAAATAATCGAGTTTTTCTATCATTTCTTTGACCAACACGGGAAGCACTTCCATAGGCTCATTGTCGCCTAAAGTTGTTGGAAGCAAGTATAAAAAACCCTTTTTATTATCCATCCGGATTTATTTTTTTTGCGATAATTTCGCAAGCTTCATCCAGCATTTTATATACATTTTTAAATCCGTAATCTCCGCCTAAATAAGGGTCTGGAACATCTAAATTTTCACTAGGAAACACTTCATTCAAAATCATTTTCACTTTCGCAATATCTTCCTTATTCCTCGCGATTGCAGTGACATCTCGGTAATTTTCATGGTCCATTACATAAATATGGTCAAATTCATCAAAATCTTCCACCAAAAATTTCCTGGCGCGTTGGTCGGTAATGTCAATACCGTTTATTTTTGCGATATGTATGGAACGACTGTCCGGTTTTTGATCAATATGATAGGCACCGGTTCCGGCAGAATCAATAATGACATTAGCCCTAAAAAGTTTGGATTTCAAAATTCCTTCTGCCAAAGGCGATCGGCAAATATTGCCGAGACAGACCATCAAAATTTTAGTCATTTCAGCGTATTAAAAAGTGAGTTTTTTGGTAATATCATCCACATACTTTCTAAATTGCTTGTCGGTTTCTGTTAAGTTATCAACAGTTTTACAAGCGTGAAGTACGGTGGCGTGATCTCTTTTCCCAATTTGGGAACCAATGCTGGCCAATGAAGCTTTTGTCATTCTCTTGGCGAAATACATTGCCAATTGGCGCGCTTGAACGATGTGACGTTTACGTGTTTTTGATTGCAAAGTAGCCACATCCAATTCAAAATAGTTTGATACAATTTTTTGAATGTATTCAATGGAAACTTCGCGTTTGGTGTTTTTAACAAATTTATCTACAATTTGTTTTGTTAGCGCCAAGGTAAATTCCTTTCTGTTAAAGGATGCTTGCGCTATTAAAGAAATTAAAACGCCTTCCAATTCCCTAACATTCGATTTTATGTTTTTTGCAATATATTCTACAATTTCGAATGGCATTTCTACCCCGTCTCTGTACAATTTATTCTGTAAAATGAGAACACGTGTTTCATAATCAGGCGCTTGAAGTTCGGCCGACAATCCCCATTTAAAACGTGAGAGCAAGCGTTGTTCAATATCCTGCATATCAACCGGAGCTTTGTCAGACGTTAATATGACCTGTTTTCCGTTTTGATGCAAATGGTTAAAAATATGGAAAAACACATCTTGGGTTCCTGTTTTACCCGATAAAAACTGCACATCATCAATCAGCAAAACATCAATCATTTGGTAAAAATGAATAAAATCATTTCTTGAATTTCCTTTTACCGAATCAATATATTGCTGGGTAAATTTCTCGGAAGAAATATACAGCACAATTTTATCAGGATATTTGTCTTTAATTTCAACACCAATAGCGTGAGCCAAATGGGTTTTTCCTAAACCAACGCCGCCATAAATTAATAACGGATTAAAGGAAGTTCCTCCAGGTTTATTGGAAACAGCCATACTTGCTGAACGCGCCAGCCTGTTTGAATCGCCTTCAATGAAATTTTCGAAACTGTAATTTGGATTTAATTGCGATTCAATTTTAACTTTTTGAATTCCCGGGATGATAAACGGGTTTTTTAATTCACGCTTATTAACATCTATTGGAAATGCAATTCCCTGCGGAACCATCGGATTTCTGTTGGAACTTGGAATTTTTACGGTATGCTGATTGTTGCTGCTGTAATTGTTCTCCATGCGAACGTCATAAATCAACTTGGCATCTTCTCCCAACTGTTTTACCAAAGCCACTCTTAATAACTTAATATAGTGCTCTTCCAGCCACTCATAAAAAAATTTGCTAGGTACCTGAATAGTAAGTGCTTCACCAGATAATTTCACCGGTTTGATTGGCTCAAACCAAGTTTTGAAAGCTTGTGGCTTAATGTTGTCTTGAATGAAAGACAGACACTCTTCCCAAACTGATGATGCAGTTTTACTCATTTTTTATCGAAAGCAATTATAAAAGTTATAAACTAGTTGATTAACTTAAAGTAAACTTTAAGCTATTTTTGGCTTTACAAAAATGTGAATAAATTTTAGCATAAAAAAATAAAATCGCTATTGATTCTTATTTTTTTTTTTCGTAACATGATGGTCGTAAAATAAAAAAAAATGAAATCAGACAAAATTCAATTTAGGGTGCGGTATGGCGAGACAGATCAGATGGGTTTTGTTTACTATGGGAACTATGCCCAATACTTTGAAATGGGCCGTACGGAATGGCTTCGAAAATTGGGAATCACTTATAAAAAAATGGAAGCAGACGGCGTTATGCTGCCCGTGATGAATTTAAATATAAACTACTTAAAGCCCGCAAAATATGACGATTTACTCACTTTAAAAACAATTTTAAACAAACTTCCCTCCGCGAAAATTGAATTTTCATATGAAGTATACAATGAAGAAAATGAATTGTTGACAACGGCAAATACCACCTTGGTTTTTGTTAATATGGCAACCAACAAACCAACCCGAGCACCCGAATATGTGTTAAAAAAACTGCGTGATATCAGTGCTTGATTTCCCGAATTTTAAGGCAGCGCAAATCATCAAACAATTGAACAATTTTAGGTCCATTTTTTTTTCGTACCGCGATTAAAAAGGAGCAATTTAAATTCATTTTTTGATCCAAAATTTCGAGATCATTTTCTTTGATAATTCGCATCACTTTATTCATGTCTATATATTCAAAAGTCAGCTGAAAAGAAACATTAACGGTCTTATCAACAATTTGTGCTTCATCCAAAATTAATTTTGCCGTTGTTTTATACGCATTTATGAGTCCGCCAACGCCCAATTTAGTTCCGCCAAAATATCGAACAACCACCAATAACACGTTGGTGAGGTCTTTTGATAAAATTTGTCCGTAAATGGGATTTCCTGCCGAATTGTTTGGTTCACCATCGTCATTCACCCGATAGCTTTTTTCTTCAACGCCCAATTGCCATGCATAACACCAATGGCGTGCAGCATGGTGCTTTTTCTTTAATTCATCGATGTGAATTTTAACATCATCCTCATTTTCTATAGGAAAAACATAGCCGATAAATTTACTGCCCTTCTCTTTAAAAAGTGCATCTCCGTGGGCAGCTTCAATGGTTTTATATGTATCGTTTTCAGAAATATTCCTATCATTTTAAAGCACAAATATATCAAAAGCAAATGCTTAATTTTCCGTTTTAATTTTAATATATTTGAAAAACAATATAAAGTACAAAGTACCATGAGAAAAACTGCAACACTATTGCTTACTACAATCGTTTTAATGTCTTGCGACATTGAACCTGCCAAAAAAGAAACTGAAACGGTGCGGGAACCAAATTCATTTGCCATTGTTATTCACGGAGGTGCAGGAGGCATTAAAAGAGAATATTTTACCCAGGAACAACAAGATGCTTACGCGCAAAAATTGCAGGAAGCCCTTGATGCTGGTTACGCTGTTTTGGAAAAAGGCGGAATTTCACTGGATGCCGTGCAAGCAGCCATTAATGTGATGGAAGACTCTCCATTATTTAATGCCGGGAAAGGTTCTGTATATAACAGTGAGGGAAATCAGGAAATGGATGCCGCGATTATGGATGGAAAAACCCTAAATGCCGGAGCAGTTGCAGGCGTAAACCACATAAAAAATCCGATTTTGGCGGCAAGAATGGTAATGGACAGTTCGGAACACGTGATGCTTTCGGGAAAAGGCGCAGAAATTATGGCCAAAAAATTCGGCATTGAAATGGTGGACAGTGCTTACTTTTTTACCGAAAAAAGATTAAATCAATTGCGTGAAATTCAAGGACAGGAAAAAACACAATTGGACCATACGGCGTATTTGATTAAAAACGAATTGATTGACGACCATAAATTTGGCACTGTTGGCGCAGTTGCGATTGATAAAAACGGAAATATTGCTGCAGGAACTTCAACCGGAGGAATGACCAATAAAAAATATGGAAGAATTGGCGATGTCCCAATTATTGGCGCAGGAACTTACGCCAACAATTTAACTTGCGGCATTTCTTGCACGGGAACCGGCGAATATTTTATGAGAACTGTTGCGGGTCATGAAGTTTCAAGCTTGATAAAATATAAAAAGTTAACTCCGAAAGAAGCGTTGCATGAAGTGCTCTTTAACCAAATTGGCCCGCTTGGCGGCGAAGGTGGTATCATATTATTAGATAAAAACGGGGATGTTCACTGGGATTTTAACTCAACAGGAATGTTCAGGGGATTTAAAAAATCGAGCGGAGAAACCAAAATTGAAATGTTTGAGAAACCCGAATAATTAATAATTCACATAAATTTTTAAAGCGTCATCTGAAATTTTCCGAATTTCATTTGGCGCTTTTTTTGGTTCAGGAGCTTTTAGTCCATTTTCGAATTTTTTGTTTCCAACAAAAACAAAAGCTTCATCCCATAAATTTTCATCAATAAAAGTTTGCAGGGTTTGTGCGCCGCCTTCAATAATGACCGATTGAATTTCGTGATGGTATAAAACGGCACAAATTTGTTCGCCAAGATTATTGCTGAAATTTATTTGTTCAAAATGATTGTTTTCATATAAACTTTTATTGGGTGCTTTTTCAGTAAGAACAATCGTTTTTACGCTTCCGTCCAACAAATGATAATGCGATGGGATTTTTAACGATTTGTCCAGCACAATTCGAATTGGATCCAATCCAAACCAATTTCTGGCATTTAATTTCGGATTGTCACTCAAGGCGGCGTTGGTTCCCACCATAATCGCCTGTTCCTCGGCACGCATTTTATGCACCAATTGTTGAGAATAGGTGTTTGAAATCCAATTTGGTGATTTTTCCGAAGTTGAATCACGCAATTTATCTATAAATCCGTTTTGCGTTTCAGCCCATTTTAAGATGATAAACGGTCTTTTTTTGTTGTGAAAGGTAAAAAATCGCTTGTTTAAGTTTAGACATTCTTGTTCCAAAACGCCAACAATGACGTTGCAGTCGTTATTTTCCAAATGCAAAATCCCTTTTCCGCTTACCTTACTGTTGGAATCCACACTGCCAATCACCACTTTTTTGATGCCATTTTCCACAATTAAATTAGCGCATGGCGGCGTTTTTCCGTAATGCGAACACGGCTCGAGATTCACATAAATAGTGGCATGTTTCAATAACGATTTATCTTTAACCGAATTTATGGCATTGACTTCGGCGTGCGGTTCTCCGGCTTTTTGATGCCAGCCCTCGCCTATTATTTTATCGTTTAAAACAATGACGCTGCCAACCAACGGATTGGGATAGGTAAAACCCAAGCCATTTTTCGCCAGTTCAATGCAGCGTTTTATATATTTTTCGTGTATATTCACCACACAAAAATAACATTTTAAAATGACTCCGAACAACTTTAAAATCAGAGAAATTCAACCTGATGACAACAAGAAAATAGCGAAAGTAATCCGTAAAATTTTGATTGAATTCGGCGTTCCAAAAGTGGGCACCGCTTATGCCGATAAAATTTTGGATACATTGTATGAAGCGTATGACACCGAAAAAGCCATTTATTATGTGATTGAAAAAGAAGGCGAAATTTTTGGTGGTGCAGGCATAAAACAACTGGACAATTATGAAGGAAATGTTTGCGAGTTGCAAAAAATGTATTTTTTGCCCGAAGCCAGAGGTATTGGTTTAGGCAGTAAGATGATGGAAACTTGTTTGCAAAAAGCGAAAGCGTTCGGTTTTGAACAGTGTTATTTGGAAACCTTGCCTTATATGGAAGATGCCCGAAAATTATACCGAAAAGCCGGATTTAAAGATTTGGATGCGCCAATGGGCGATACCGGACATTATTCCTGCAATTTGTGGATGCTTAAAGATTTATAATGCTGATTCAAGAGTTTAAACGTCATTTCTTTTTAGAACTTTCCAATGGCTATCCGGAAACTGAAATTCAGTCGTTTTTTACGATATTGATTGAATTTAAGTTGCATTTATCTCGGATTCAATTGGCGCTGGAGCACAATTTTGAACTTGAACGTGACGATTTGGATTTTCTGGAAAACGCTTTGTTGAAATTGAAAAATCAGATTCCCATTCAATATATTGTTGGGGAAACCGCTTTTTACGGACTTATGTTTAAAGTCGATAAAAACGTGCTGATTCCAAGGCCTGAAACAGAAGAATTGGTGGAATGGATTATCCAAAATCATAAAAAAAGCGAATCTCTTAAAATTTTGGATATTGGCACAGGAAGCGGATGCATTGCCGTTTCCTTGGCTAAAAACTTGTCGAATGCACAAGTTTCTGCGTTAGATATTTCTGCGGAAGCTTTAAATGTTGCCAAAAACAATGCTGAATTTAACCAGGTGACCATTGATTTTATACTGGCTGATGTTTTAGCCATTGAAAAATTGCCCGACACTTTTGATGTAATCGTCAGCAATCCGCCATACGTTCGTGAATCGGAAAAAGATCTAATGCAACAAAACGTGTTGTCCAACGAACCGCATATTGCCTTGTTTGTTAAGAATGAAAATCCACTCTTATTTTACGATAAAATCGCCGAACTGGCCAAAAATCATCTGACAGAAAATGGCATTTTGTATTTTGAAATCAACCAATATTTAGGTGCAGAAACTGTTGATTTACTAAAAACAAAAGGTCTTAAGAATATTGAACTAAAAAAAGACATTTACGGCGTTGACAGGATGGTGAAATGTTCTTTTTAAGTTGTGTGTTATTTGTTATAAGTTATTGGTTATTTCCGAATTTTTATATTGTTAATTGAATTTGCGTTAGTGATTGCAGCGGAAATACTTTTTTGATTTGCTTTTTCGGCGAAGCAAAAAAGATTACAGCGGAAAGCACGACCCGCCGGCGGGCGGGGAACGCCCAATAAAATATAATTTTTAATTGACAATTGTTATTTATCTTTGCCAAATGCGAATTGATATTATTACCGTTTCACCAGAACTGATTAAAAGTCCGTTTGAATATTCCATTATTAAACGCGCCATCGACAAAAATTTGGTGGAAGTTCACTTTCACGATTTGAGGAAATATGCGTTAAATGACTACGGAAAAATTGACGATTACCAATTTGGCGGCGGCGCGGGAATGGTTTTAATGATTGAGCCTATTGATGAATGCATTAGCGAACTGAAATTGGAGCGCGATTATGATGAAATTATTTACCTCACGCCCGATGCGCCAACTTTAAACCAGCAAATGGCAAATACTTTGTCTTTGGCTGAGAATATATTGATTTTGTGCGGACATTATAAAGGTGTAGATCAGCGTGTTAGAGAATTGTTAATCACCAAAGAAATTTCTATAGGAGATTATGTTTTGAGCGGCGGAGAATTGGGTGCGGCTGTTTTATGCGATGCCATTATTCGATTGATTCCCGGCGTTTTGGGCGACGAATCCTCTGCATTGACCGATTCGTTCCAAGACAATTTACTTTCGCCTCCGGTTTACACGCGACCATCGGAATACAAAGGTCTTGAAGTGCCAAAAATACTGCTGTCGGGCAATTTTCCGAAGATAGACGAATGGCGGAACGAACAAGCCTTGGAAAGAACAAAAAAAATAAGGCCAGATTTGTTGGAAGACTGATCTTTTTTATTAAATTTGCACACTCAAAATTAACCTCTGACGAAAATCGTGAATGTTGGTCATTGAAAAACCCATTAAAAAATTAACAATGGAAGATTTAGTAAAATTTGTACAAGACAAATTTGTAACCGCAAATGAGTTGCCAGAATTTCAGGCAGGAGATACAATCACTGTATACTACGAAATTAGAGAGGGCGAAAAAAAGCGTACCCAGCATTTTAGAGGTACCGTAATTCAACGCAGAGGCGCTGGCGCTTCTGAAACATTTACCATCAGAAAAATGTCGGGAACCGTTGGTGTTGAACGTATTTTTCCGTTAAACTTACCGGCAATTGAAAAAATTGAAGTGAACAAACAAGGTAGCGTACGTAGAGCACGTATTTTCTACTTTAGAGGTTTAACAGGTAAAAAAGCAAGAATTAAAGAGAAAAGACGTTAGTCCACTTTTTTTAAAAAATATAAAACCCGTTTTGAAATTCAAAACGGGTTTTTTGGTTATTAACATTTGTTCATAAGTACGGTTCATATCTTGTTGAAAACAAAACGATTATAAATTTGGAAAATTAAAATTTAGGTAGTTATTTTACAAAAGGAATTAGCAGGAGTGCTTACATAAACGTTAGAATGCAAGTTTTAAAGTTGAACCAAAAAACCTCGTTGCGAACTTCCTTATGTTCTTGAACATAGTTTTTAAAACCGCGCTTTAACAAGTAATGTGCCCAGTATTTAGCATGAATAACAGGAACATGGTTTTAAAAGCACATTTTAAAACAGCAATCTTAAATCGAGTAATTTTTAGGAATTACAACAAAGTTTTAGAGACTGTTTTAAAAGAAACATCTAATTTAATAAGAACTTGATTCGTAAGAAAACAGGTTACAGTAAAAAATTTAAGTGTAGGTTATTCTTTAAGGAGCATAACGAAAACGACTAAATCTTTAAACTGATAACTTATTAAAAAGAGAGTTTCAGCAAATAGCCATAATACTGAGCAATCACTATTATGGCTTTTGTTTTTTATCCATTGCAATTTTTGCAAAATTCGCCTCTCTTTTTTAAATTAAAATCAAAATTACACCCTTATTTATAACGTTTTCGAGGGCGATTTTTCCCTCATTATTCCCTATATTTGCACAACGTTAAACGAAATTAATTTACCCCGCTATAATTACTGGATCTATTGATCATTATAGTTTTTAAATCATATAAAATTATGAGTAAAACACCTAAAATAATTTATACCAAAACCGATGAAGCGCCTGCTTTGGCGACTTATTCATTTTTGCCAATTGTTGAAGCTTTCACAAAACCGGCAGGTATTGAAGTTGAAACAAAAGACATTTCCCTGTCAAGCAGAATTTTAGCTTTATTCCCTGAACATTTAACACCAGAACAACGCGTTGAAGACGCTTTAACCGAACTTGGAAAAATGGCAAAAACACCTGAAGCGAACATTATAAAATTACCTAATATTTCAGCTTCAGAACCACAACTAAAAGCAGCCATCAAGGAACTGCAAACATTGGGTTATGCAATTCCGAATTATCCTGATGAAGCTAAAACAGCTGAAGAAAAAGACATCCAATTAAGATACAATAAAGCGAAAGGCTCGGCCGTAAATCCGGTGTTGCGTGAAGGAAATTCCGATCGCCGAGCGCCTAGAGCCGTAAAAAATTATGCCAAAAAGAACCCTCATTCTATGGGCGCCTGGTCGGCTGATTCAAAAACGCACGTGTCAACTATGGAAAGTGGCGATTTTTTCTCAAATGAAAAATCCATCACTGTTGCTGATGCTACAGACGTTAAAATTCAATTTATCGATCAAAACGGATCTATAACGGTTTTAAAAGAAAAAACAACTTTATTGCCAAAAGAAATTATTGATGCCACTTTTATGAGTAAAAAGGCCTTGGTAAAATTCTTGGAAGAACAAATCAAAGACGCCAAAGATAAAAACGTATTGTTTTCATTGCATTTGAAAGCAACGATGATGAAAATTTCTGACCCTATCATTTTTGGACATGCGGTTACGGCGTTCTTTAAGCCTGTTTTTGAAAAACACAGCGCTGTTATTAAAGAACTTGGCGTTGATGTGAACAATGGTTTTGGAGATTTAATCAGCAAAATTGAAGGTTTGCCTGAGGCCCAAAAGTCGGCCATTGAAGCAGACATCAAATCTTGTTTAGAAAACGGACCGGCTATTGCGATGGTTGATTCCAATAAAGGCATTTCCAACCTTCATGTGCCAAGTGATGTGATTATTGATGCTTCAATGCCTGCAATGATTCGTACTTCTGGCCAAATGTGGAATGCTGACGGTAAATTACAAGATGTTAAAGCTGTGATTCCCGACAGCACTTACGCTGGTATTTATACTGCAACCATCGATTTTTGCAAAAAAAATGGGGCATTCGACCCAAGAACGATGGGAACAGTTCCTAACGTTGGTTTAATGGCGCAAAAAGCAGAGGAATATGGTTCACACGATAAAACCTTTGAAATACAAGCAAACGGAACTATACAAGTTATAGATGCTACAGGGAACATTTTATTGGAACACGAAGTAGAAAAAGGAGATATTTGGAGAATGTGCCAGGCAAAAGATGCACCAATCCAAGATTGGATCAAACTTGCAGTTGGAAGAGCAAGAGCAACCAATGTTCCTGCAATATTTTGGTTGGATAAAAACAGGGCTCATGATGCGCAAATTATCAAAAAAATAAACGCTTATTTGCCGAATTTCGACACAACTGGCCTAGACATTCAGATAATGACGCCAAAAGAGGCTACTTTATATACTTTAGACCGCGTTAAAAAAGGGTTGGACACTATTTCAGTAACCGGAAATATATTGCGTGATTATTTAACAGATCTTTTTCCGATTTTAGAATTAGGAACCAGTTCTAAAATGTTGTCCATTGTTCCTTTAATGGACGGAGGCGGAATGTTTGAAACTGGTGCTGGCGGTTCTGCTCCTAAACACGTGCAACAATTTGTTGAAGAAGGTCATTTAAGATGGGATTCATTAGGTGAATTTTTAGCATTGGCGGTTTCTTTGGAACATTTAGGGAAAAACTATAACGTTCCAAAAGCCTTGGTTTTGGCTGAAACTTTGGATGAGGCTACGGACCAATTTTTGGACAACAGCAAATCTCCTTCCCGTAAAGTTGGCGAACTGGACAATAGAGGAAGTCATTTTTATTTGGCAACTTATTGGGCTCAAGCTTTGGCCGCTCAAAATAAAGATGCCGATTTAAAGAAAATTTTTACCAACGTTGCTAAAGAATTGGCAGCAAATGAAGCTGTTATTGTTAATGAATTAAACAGTGCACAAGGATCGCCTGTAAACATTGGCGGTTACTATACATTTGATGATAATTTGGTGAAAAAAGCAATGAGACCAAGTAAAACATTAAATACTATTATAGCGGCTATCTCTGAGGTTAACGTAGCTTCAAAAGCTTATTAATTAAAGTTTGACAAGATTTAAAAAGAAATTTTCATATTTCGTAAAAAAGCAAGAACTCAAATTCTTGCTTTTTTTGTTTATATAACGATATGAAATAAATTGATGCAAAAATATAGAACTAAGCAAAAATGAGTATTTTTGAAAAATGGATTTCACAAAAACCACTGAGCAAGCCTCCAATTACCATCATTTGGAAAAAATGAGTGTTCATGAATTGTTGACGCATATCAATTCTGAAGATAAAACTGTTCCAAAAGCGGTTGAAAAAGTGATTCCCGCCATTGAAAAATTGGTGAAGGAAATTGTGCAACAATTGAAAAAAGGCGGCAGGTTGTTTTATGTAGGTTCAGGAACGAGTGGCAGATTGGGAATACTGGACGCGTCTGAATGCCCGCCAACTTTTGGCGTTTCACACGATATTGTGATTGGCATTATTGCCGGCGGCGATACCGCCATCAGAAAAGCCGTTGAATTTGCAGAAGATTCCACCACACAATGTTGGGAAGATTTAAAAAGCCATAATATAAACAGCAACGATATTGTTATCGGAATCGCTGCCTCAGGAACCACGCCTTATGTGATAAACGGCATCAAAAAATGCAATGAAAATGGCATTTTAACCGGTTGCATAACCTGTAATGTTGGAAGTCCGCTCGCAAAAATCGCTAAATTTCCCATTGAAGTTTTGGTGGGCCCGGAATTTGTGACCGGAAGCTCAAGAATGAAAGCAGGAACTGCCCAAAAACTCATCTTAAATATGATTTCAACCAGCGTTATGATCCAACTTGGAAAAATAAAAGGCAATAAAATGGTTGATATGCAATTGACAAACGATAAACTGGTGATTCGCGGAACAAAAATGCTGATGGAAGAATTGAATATTTCAGAAGAAAAAGCCATTGAGCTGCTGGTAAAATACAAAAATGTACGAACTGCCATCCTTAACTATACCAATGGAAACTGATAGAAACGAATTGTTTAGAGGCTTAAAATATGAATTGGCCACGTTGCCCCTTTTGGTTGCTGCGCCAATTTTAATCACTATTGGATTCAAAGCAATCAAACAGCAAAACAATTATTTATTCCTTATTGTTGGCATTGTACTGGCAATAACCGCGATTGTTTTAGGAATTTTAGGCATCAAAATAATTTTGAATGCCCTTTTTAACAGCAAATGATGGAAATCTTTGGCTTTAAAAAAATTACAAACTGGGAATATTGGCCTTCGTATCTTTTTTATGTTCCATTATTGCCTTATGCTTTCTATTTGGCCATAAAAGCAAGAAGTTTTGGATTCTTTTCAGCTGTTAATCCGGGAATTGAAGGTTCAGGAAACGGATTGGAATCAAAATACAAAACCCTTCAATTGCTTCCTTCCAACTACTGTCCGATCAGCATTTTTATCGAAAAAGGAGAAAATATTGAAAATATATTACCAAAAATCAACAAAAATAATATTGAATTTCCATTAATCATTAAACCTGATATTGGTTTCAGAGGATTGCTGGTGACAAAAATTAAAGACGAAGCTGAACTTTCTGTTTATCTTAAAAAATACAATTCCATCAATTTAATCATTCAGGAATTTGTAGATTACAAAAATGAATGCGGTATTTTTTACCATAGAATTCCGGGCGAAAAAAAAGGTAAAATTACTTCAATAACCTTGAAAAAATATTTGACGGTTGTTGGTGATGGAAATTCAACACTTACGGCCTTAATTTTAAATGATGAAAGGGCCAAACGTTATTCAAAACACCTTATCGAAATAAACAAAAACAGTCTTGAACTGATTCCCAAAAACAAGGAAGAAGTTGTGCTGAACATCATTGGAAACCATTCCAAAGGAACCCAGTTTATAAATGGCAATTATTTAATAAACAGCGAATTGGAGTATTTTTTAGATGAATTAAATGCTAAAATTGATGGCTGGTATTATGGAAGAATCGATTTGAAGTACAACAATTTTGATGAATTGTTGAAAGGTAAAAATCTGAAAATTATTGAAGTCAACGGTATTATATCTGAACCCACCCATATTTACGACGCAGCAACCGGAAGTTATTTTAAAGCCTTAAAATCGATTCAAAATCATTGGAAACTCATCTATATCATTGGCGTAAAAAACAAGAAGTTATTTAAAGGAAACTACACCAATTTGAGTTATTTGATTGCCGTTTATTTCAACTATAAAAAGTATTTAAATAAGGTAAATGCGTTAAATACTACTTCGGAAAATTCGTTTTAGGCGTTGTCGGGTTAAATCCGAAATCAACATCAGGAAGTGCAATTCCCAGCTGGGAAATCACATAACCCACACTTGCAAAATGATGAATGGCGTGGCTGTGCGCCTGAATTAGAATGCCGCCCAACGTATAATTCACCGAAACAATTCCCAAGCCCAAATCATCGGTTACCAGTACAATTCTATTATAATCTTCCTTTTCAATTAATTTCAACCGTTGTAAAATATCTTCAAAATATGCGATGCCATGCTGTGTGTAATTTTCGGCCAATTCATTTCGTTTTCTGTTGATTAAATTAATGTTGCCCGATTCCAATCCGATCAAAACACAATCAAAAACATCCAAAATATGACGCATATGAACTCCTATACTTGAATAATATGGCGCAATGGTTGTATTGTTATATTCATCATCAGAAATGCAATTCAACAGCTGAATTCCTCTATTTAAGTTTTTTTCAATCGCTTCAATCATACCGAAATATTATTAATGTTTTTCTAATTAAAATTTAACCTATTAGCTTAATCAACGTGAAAATTCCCAATGATAAAAATAATAAACTCAAAATAATATTGATGTTTGTCGCAATAAATGAAATTCTCTTACTGATAATATTCGCAAAAAAAATGTAGGTATAAAACAGTAAAAATGAACCAATTGACGCTCCTGATACAAACAATAAAATATAAGGCTGTTCAATGATAATTTTATTGATGGAGCCCAAATAAATACTGATGCCCAAATAAAAAGGAATCGCCAGCATATTCACCGAGGACATCGCCATGCCCTTAAAAAAATAATTTCCTTTACTGATTTTGCTTTTTGCTTCCATTTTTTTTCTGGAAAGAAAAAAGAAGAAAATGGACAAGATGAAAAACACAAAAACGCCTGCCATTTTTAAAAATTCAATCACTTTAGGGTTTTGAATAAAAAATTCGGCAAAAAACAAGGCGATTCCTGCCTGAATAAAGACAATGACTGCTGCACCCAATGCGAATTTTACACTTTCTATTTTGCCTACATTCAACCTGGTTTTTAGCACGGTCATATTAAGCATCCCCGGAGAAATCAATCCGAAATAAGCCATTGCGATGCCATAAAAAACATGAAGAAAATAGTTCATTTGCTTGAATTTGAAAAGGTTAAATGTTAAATATTAAATATTAGATATTAGATATTAAAAGTTTAAAGGCTAAGGTTAAAAAATCTTGATACCTTAATCGACTATAATGCTATTCATTTTTTGAAACATATTTAGACACAAAACCATTGATATCTTTTGAAATTTGTAATTTATTGATAAGCAAAAAATACAACAATGAAATAATTACAGCTTTAAGTCCAATGTTGATAATGGGATGAAAGCTAAAATGCCAAAAGTAAAAAGCCGCGAATATCGCTGAAATAATGATTGCCAATTTAATGGTATTCAAATCAAAAGGCTGAATTTTTAATTTGGATTTCAAATAAACAATTTTAAGCAAGCTATACACCGCAACCACAATAAGAGTAGCAATTGCCGCTCCGTTAATGCCAATTAAATCGATCAGCCACTTGTTTAAAAAGATAACACTGATGGCCATTGCCAGTGACAGGTAAAAAAATATTTTATAGTAAATGGAATTTAACAAAATAGCATTTCCGGTTCCCAAGGCCAATTCTATCAATTTCGAAACGGAAATAATTAATACCACCCAAATTCCTTTGTTAAATTCCGGTTTGTTAATTAGCTCATATAAATCGGCAATGTTTAAATTGATCAATAAAAAAAACAAGCCGCCAATAACCAATAAATTTATGGAAGTTTGTTTGTATAGTTTTTCAACCTCTGCAATATTATTTTCGTTCATATCTTTTGCGGTAATCGGACTTGTAATTTGCTGCATAGCCCGTGTTGGAATTCCAATGACGCTGGCAATATAAATCCCCACCGAATAATAGGCAACCTGTGCAATTTGTTCCATTTGCGGAATCATAAACTTGTCAATTTCCAGCAACACGCCGGCAGCAGATCCTGCAACGATGATATAAAGCGAAAAAGAAATAATTTCTTTTAAATTTGAAGGAAGTGAAAATTTAAACGTTGGTTTATACACGTAAAAAGCATAAAGCATCATAATTACCGTGCTTATTCCATAAACAATTACCACTCCGTAAATAAATTGTTCATTGGTGAGCCATTTAAAAAATACCGCAAACAATAAAAATGTGGTACAAATTCGAGGAAAAATTTCTTTGACAAAATTTCCAAAAACAGAATTGAACTGCACTTTGGTCCAGGCATAAAAAACCTCAAAATAACCCATAAAAATGGCCAATAAAAATATGAGATACGTATATTTTTTGATGATGGGATTTTCCATAGAAATCCAATCCGCAATAGTTTCATAGATAAAAGCCCCCGCAAATGCCAATGGAATGATAATAAATAGCGGCAAGATGAGCGTTGTGGTCAAAAAACCATCCTGTTCCATTTTAGTTTGATAGGAAGAATAAAATTTAACGATGGTATGTTGCATCCCAAAAACGAGCAAAGGCAAAATAATATTTGCGGCTGAGAGCAAAAAAGTAATCAATCCAAAATAATCTTCGTGCAAAAAATGGGTATATAAAAACAGCACATTGATGCCGCCAACCCCAAAACCCAAAAATATAATAAGCGTATTAAAAAAAGATTGCTTTAAAATAATTCCCATTACAACAATTTAATAATTTCCTCATAAATCTTCTCCCCTACATTTTCTCCGAATAAATCCATCTCAAAATTGGCTTCTGAATTTTGAAAATCGTTAAAAGCCTTAAACATTTTTTCCTTGTCACTGCCAACAATTTTTGCAAATCCGTTGGAGACCAGTTCTACCCATTCTGTTTCTTCCCTGGCAATAATGCAGTGTTTTTTATTAAAAAACGCTTCTTTTTGGAGTCCGCCGCTATCGGTAACTACTAAATTACATTTTTTTAACAGATATAACATATCAAAATACCCGACCGGATCAATTATTTTTAGGTCGTAAGTTAAATGATGCTCTTCTAAAATAGCTTTAGTTCTTGGATGTAAAGGCACCACCACTTGTTTTTCTTTACTTATCAATGCCAGTCCTTCAAAAATTTCCTTCAGTTTCTCCAAATCATCTGTGTTTTCCTGACGGTGAATGGTAGCCAACACAAATTCATTGGGAACTAAGCTTAAATTTGAAATTATGGACGATTTTTCTTCCGCCATTTTACCGTAAAATTCAACGGCATCTTTCATAATATCACCACATTTTACCATTTTTGCCGGTAAATTTTTGTATCCTTCTTTTTGCAAATTTTCGATGGCGGTTTCTGTAGGGCAAAGCAATAAATCGGAAATTCTGTCGGTTAAAATCCGATTGATTTCTTCGGGCATTTTCATGTTAAAAGAGCGCAATCCCGCTTCCACATGAACAATTTTGATATTCATTTTTTTTGCGGCCAAAGCGCCTGCCAAAGTAGAGTTTGTGTCGCCGTAAACCACAACCAAATCTGGATTTTCATTGGTTAAAACCGACTCAATTTCTATAAGCATTTGTCCGGTCATAGCGCCGTGACCCATTCCGTTAATCGCCAAATTGTATTTAGGTTTCGGAATGTCCATTTCTTCAAAAAATATGTCGCTCATATTGGCATCATAATGCTGGCCGGTATGTACAATCACCTCCTCAACATCTTTGTGTTTGGCTATTATTCGACTTAATACAGCCGCTTTTACAAATTGAGGCCTTGCCCCTAATATGGTTACAATTTTGTTCATTCAGTGATTTTATATATGAGTTCCGAAACTTTTTTAGTAAGTTCCTTTCTGTGAAATTGGGCAATATTTTTTGAATCAGCCTTTAAATTTCCTTGCTTAAATTTAACATATAAATTTAACATCGCTAATTTTAAAGTATGTTTATCTTCAAAATCAACCACCAAACCGCCGTTGGTTTCTTTTATTATTTCGGCCAAATCGCCATTTGTTGGCGCAATTGCCAAAATTGGACGTTTTGCCATTAAATATTCAAATATTTTTCCGGTGATGATGCCTTTTGCACTTGGCACATTGTTTACGATGAGCAACAAAACCTGTGATTTTTTCTGAAATTCCACAACTTTATCATGAGTCACATAATCAATGATCTGAACATTTTTGGTAAGTTGGTGTTTTGAAATATCATTTATTACGGAAGCATCCGCCTTTCCTATCAACTTTAATTCAAAATCTGCAGCAAATTCAGCATTTTCAATAATAATTTCTGCCAAAACTTCCCATAACATTTTTGGATTCCTGTCGGCATTCATCAATCCAATATGCGTCATCGTAAATTTTGGGTCCAATTGAACATTTACATCTGAGAGGACTTCATCAAAACCATTTGTTACCGTAATTACATTGCTGTTAAACTTTATGAAATTCTCTTTCATGGTTTTACCGACAACCAATACAGCATCAGCATTTTTTAACACTTCATTTTCTAAATAATGGTGCTTTTCAATGGCATTTTTGGTTAAAGGCAGTTGTTGGAAATAATCTATTTCTGTCCATGGATCCCTAAAATCGGCAATCCATTTTATGTTGAGTTCCTTTTTTAAATTTAACCCAATTAAGTGCATGCTGTGTGGCGGACCGGTAGTGATCACCACATCAATTTTGTTTGATTTTAAATACTTTTTTAAATAAACAGCCGATGGTTTTACCCAGAATTTACGTGCATCGGGAATAAAATAATTTGCACGAATGTATTGCAGCATTTTACCAAATAAAGACGGATTCGGGTTTATAAATCCGGCACTTTCCGTTTTCTTTTTTCCGAAGAAAGCAAACAAATTATTGGGTTCCCAAATGGGTAATCTTAAAACTTCAATGCTTTGTGGAATGTCTTTAACCAGCGATTCGTCTAAAATTGGGTATTTGGGATTTTCAACGGTATAAACAACGGGTTCAATGCCAAAATCACAAAAATATTTCACAAACTTAAGCCAACGCTGTACGCCTGAACCTCCCGCGGGAGGCCAATAATAAGTGATAATAAGCGCTTTTTTCATCATTTACTTAAATTGGCATATAGAGCTATTAATTTTTCTGATGTTTTTTCCCAGCAAAATTCTTCTTCCACAAATTGTTTCCCGTTTTGTCCCAAACGGACACATAAAGCTTCATCATTATATAATTGCAATACTTTATCCGCAAAATCTTGGGCATTTTTCTCCAAATGCACCAAACCGGAATTTGTTCTTTCTATTAAATTTTTCTGTGCAATGGCATCGCTCACCAAAACGGGTTTTGAAAAACTCATATATTGAAAAAGTTTGTTTGCGTAAGCCACATCGTGCTGAATATTTCTGAGTAACGGTGAAATACAAACGGAGCTTGCCACAATATAAGACGGAAATAAATCAACATTTTGCCAACCTTGAAAATCAACCTGATTTTCGAGGTTTAAATCAATGACTTGCTGCTTCAAAATTGGGTCGGTAGAACTAATGCCTACAATGACCAACTTCACATTTGGGATCTTTTCCTTTAAAATAATCAATGATTCAATAGCAGTTTGCAATCCTCGGCGCAGTCCGGTATCACCCAAATATAAAATCACAAAGTCGCTTTTGTAAGCATCAACAATCAAATTGTCAATTTTGGCGTTTTTATAAAACGACTGATGCACGGTATTTGGAACCAACACAATTTTATTGCGGTTGATTTGCGTACGCCCAACAACTTCTTCAATAAATTCTTGTGAAACCGTAATAATTTTGGTTGCTTTTTGTATAAATTCTTCTTCCTTCTGTTTCCACTTTTTTGGAGAAATCAATTGTTTTCCGGGAAACTTTTGAAGATGGGCATACAATTTCATAATTTCCGGCATATTGTCGTGCAAATCCAACACTGTTGGTAATTTCAAGGTTTTATTTGCCTTAAAAGCCGCTTCAGCAATTCTCATATCGTGAATGTGAATGGCTTCAATTCTATATTTCTTTAAAAAATGACCTATTTTCCAATTCATTAAATTTGAATAAAATGGAAAGGTATATGCCAAGGCCGATAATTTATATTCCAATTTATTGGATTGATAACGCTTAACTTGGATATTCTTAATTGAAATGTCAGCCTCATTTTTATTGTATTTCAAACAAAACAAAAAAACTTCATGACCTTTTTCAATTAAAGAAATTGCTTCATTTTCAACCCGTGGATCAGGCGGAAATGTTTTGTCTAAAATCATTCCAATACGCATATCAACTATTTTTCTGCGTAAACTGCATAGTATCTAGGCGTAAATTTTCTTAAAATTGGCCTAAATCCTATTTTATTTACAAGGCTTGTCCACTTTTCACTCTTTCTAATTTTCCATCCGGTTTTTTCAATTAGCCAATCAAATTGCCAATCTTCAAACTCATGATAATGTCTATCCCACATATCCGTTTTGCTTCTATATGCCTTTGCAAACCATAAATTTAATGGAATTGTAGTAATTAATTTTTTGGCCTCAATTGCTTTTAAAACAGTGTATGGGGACAGTAAATGTTCAAAAATCTCAAATGCCGTAACTGCATCAACATTGTACTTTTTAACAATTTCAGGCAGTTCATCTAAATCTTCCCCAGAAGTATTATAAACTGTATATCCATTTTGCTCCATAATTTCGGTAAATGGATTGCGCACTCCTAAATCTAAAATAGTTGCTGGCGCTGGCAATACACTTTTTAAAAACTTAAGTGTATTTTGATATCTTTTTAATGGTAAGGTATTATGCATCAAATAAATAAATAAAAATTAATTTCTTTG
>Ga0209347_1000646_pt1 | contig 78316 bp, 61 predicted proteins | sample AutmiccommuBRH23_FD_187382 | JGI IMG/M metagenome (GOLD analysis project Ga0209347, IMG submission 187382) | Deep subsurface microbial communities from Mt. Terri, Switzerland - Autotrophic microbial communities BRH/23 (SPAdes) (version 2) | ecosystem: Environmental > Aquatic > Deep subsurface >...
TAGTGGGCTTGAGCCTACTTTTTAATCATTAGCCCGGCACCTTCAGTGCTGGGCGGGGGCACGGAGCGAGCCTCGCATTCTACGGCGCTCGTTTCGTCCGTCGCACTTGGGCGCGCAAGTGTGCAACATGATCCTGACCATTACAGAATGGCACGAAATTGGCCGCCAAGGGTGGCGGCGGTCCATAAGTGTAAACAAGCCCGAGACCGGATGGTCTCGGGCTTGTTCGTGACGCATGGTTGGTGGGTGGGTTACCAGGTGTAGCGCACGGTGTACTGCACGCTGGCTTCCCCATTGGGTTCGATGGTCACCTCGTACTGGATGGTGTCCGCGTCGATGGTGGTATAGTCCGGCGTGCTGGCGATCACCTCGGCGTCCTGAGCGCGGAACAGGTGCTCGATGACCCGCACGGTCACCGCTTCCGCCTTGTGGTTGCGTAGTGTGATCTGGATGGACTCTTGCACGCTGCGCTCGCCCAGTTGCTCGAATGCCACTTGCGTGCGCTCGCCTACCACGTCGAATACATCCCCGATGCTCAGCGACAACGGCTCGTCTGTGGCCGTATGCCCGATGGAATCCTCGCCGATGAGTTGGGTGCTGCCGTCTACATCCTGCTGGTAAACCCGCACGGTGCCCCCCGGCAGGGGGATACCCAGCCCGTCGGTGATGGTGTTGGTCCAGTCCAGTCGGGCCTGAACTGGCACGTCTTGCTGGATGCCGTAGCCAGGGTCGGTGATGCCTTGCCCATAGCCGACATACAGGTCTGGCGAGGCGTCGTACACCAGCGTCTTGGTGACCGATACCTGCGGGGCAGCAGCGAACCCGATTTGCTTGGTCTGCTGATCAGCCAGGGTGACGAGGTGCTGCACCTCGTACAGGTGGTACTCGAACAGACCCCGCTGCTGGACTGCCGCGGCACCACCGCTCACGCGCTCTTCCTGTGGCACTGCCCGCATGATGGGCGAGGGGGCAGCGACCTGATTGATGGTTGCCGCCACCAGCTTGAGCCGGGCATTGGCATAGTCTATGCCGCTGTTGTTCTCAATGGCGAATCGGCCATCCAGCGACAGGCTCGCTTCGTCGGCGGTCAGGATGGCGACATAATTCGCCTGCCACTCCAACCCGCTGGTGAGATAGGTCACCCGCACCGGCTGCGGCTCGTCGCCTGCAGCGTTCAACAGCCACACCAGGCTCGGCTCGCTGACGAAATCGTCGGGCAAAGGAGGCAGGCCGATCTCCTGAATTTGCTCCAGCCGGACAATCTGTACGCCCTGAGGCGTATTCAAGACCACGTTATCCAGGGCGGAGAGCAACGTGCCCGTGTAGACCGCCCCCTGCATCGTGGTCACGCGAACGTGCTGGTTCACGTAGCGAGGCAGGAGCGTCGCGCTGTCAGGGGCATCGTATTCGAAATATTGCTCCACGACCTGAATGCCTGCTGTGGCGGATAGGGGCATCATAAAGGCGGTGGCCGGGTCCAGCGCCGACGGAATGTTGGTATAGCGCACCTCGTTCAGTCCCGCGACGAGGGGCAGAGAACGCACCTCACTGACCAGCCCCAGGTTCTGGTTGTAGACGGTCAGTTCCAGGGAGTCGCTCTGGGTGACGACTACCGTTTGGGTGATGGCGGGCAACGCGGTGATGGGGGCCGCTGCTGTCGCCGTCGTTGCCGTTATTCCCTCGGCGGTAGTGATCCCCTCGGTGGCGGTAACAGTGGCCGTGGCCGTGATCTCTAGCGTGGGGGTGACAGCGGCCTCAGCCGTAGCTGTGACGGTTTCCGTGGCGGTGACAGTGACAGTCAGCGTGGCGGTAGTCGTAATAGCGGCGGTGGCTGTCTCCTCGGAGGTTGGCGAAGCCTCTGCCGTAGCGGTCTCTTCCGGTTCGGGGGCTTCCGTTGCTTCCGGGGTGTCCTCAGGTGGCGGGGTGGGAGTAGCCGTCTGGGCTACTGCGACGAAACTCAGCGATAGGATCAGGGCTACTGCCAGCAGGGCAAGAACCACGGCCCGAGCCTTTTTCATCAGCATGGGGACCTCCTTTGTGTATGCGGTTGAGACGTTTCAAGGACCGGGACACGATGGAAGCGATGAGAGCCAGGATGCGTGCTGCAACGGGGCATGCTATGGCGGCGTTGTTTTTTGGTGATGAGGAGCGACAGTGCCGGGCCGCCGCCCCACTATCCCCATTATACAGGTATATGGGGCGCTTGGCAACGGTATTTTGACGGAAGAATGAATATTGGGGGGAATTGGGCCAAGGCCCTCACACGGAAGGACCCCCACCCGCGGCCTCGCCAACTTGTTGGCGCAGCCGCACCCTCTCCCCAAGAAGAGGGAACCATTACTCAGATGATGTTGCAGAAAGTCAGGGTCAGCAGGGTGATGGCGATACCTACCACACCGCCTACAATGGTCTGCATGACCGTGTGCGCGCCGATTTTCACCCTTGCCCAGGCTACCAGCGGAATGAGCAGCAGGGTAGGAGCCGCCCCCACGCCCAGGGTGACGGTGATCAGCGTGGTGGTTGCGGCCACAGCGGACACGTGCTGGCTGATCTTCCAGGCCAGCGTGACCAGCAGATTGAACACGACCAGGATAAAGGCGTTCACAAAGGCCACCAGCAGCGTGTGTGGCCCGTCCAGCAGGAGCAGCAGAGCTGCGGGGAGCAGGGTCGCCAGCAGTGACAGGATAATCGGGACGGGCCGCAACCGTTCCTCGCGCCGAGACATGTGCCAATCGCTGATGCGCCCCTTGTGTAGCTCGCGGGTGAGCAGGATCAGCGGCACGCCCAGGGCCACGGCGGCAGCCGCCAGTGCCCAGACAAGTCCTTGCCAGCGGGAGATGGGGTCGGACAGTCCCAGGATTAGCAGCAGTGAGAAGGAGACATAATTCGGAGCCAGGAAACGGGAGATCTTGCTCGCCGTGTATTCGGACCAGCGAATCTCTCCGACGATGGTGCCGGTAACGATCAGCACGCCTCCGGCGATGGCCCGCATGGTCATCACCTCGCCTGCCAGTACGACTCCCGCCAGCGCAGCAAAGACCGGCTCTCCCGCAAAGATCAGGGCGGTGTGGGTGGGCGTGGTAAAGCGCTGCATGGTGGTCTGGATGGCAAAGGCCAGCGCGGTAGCCAGGACGCCCGTAAAGGCGGCGGCGAACCAGACAGGGCCGGTGGGAATCAGGCTGGCCTCCAGGGGCAGCCCCTCACTAAACAGGGAGATCACTCCGCTGATTACAGCCACCGTGCCGACCTGCACGATGGTCAGGCCCATCGTGTCCATTCGGGGGGCAAACGCGCTCACGCTGACGATGTGCAGGGCGAAAGAGAGGGCGCACCCCAGGATGAGCAGGTCTCCGGCGGCGATGCCCAGCCCCCCATTCAGGGTCAGCAGGGCCAGCCCGACGGTAGCCAGCCCGACGCCAATCATGGCGCCAGGAGAAGGCAGGCGGCGCAGCAGGAGAGTAGAGAGCAGGGGTACCAGGACCACGGAAAGGCCGGTGATAAAGCCCGCCTTGGAGGCGCTGGTATAGCGCAGGCCGACGGTCTGGAAGGCATAACCGGCGAACAGGAACAGGCCGATCAGGATACCCGCGCCCCAGCCTTGGCGATCCAGGGCGCGCAAGCGCTTGCCTCCGATAATCAGCAGGGCGACCGTTGCCATGCCAAAGCGCAGGCTGAGGAAGGGAAACACGGGATAATCGGTGACAGCGTCCTTGACCATCACAAAGGTGCTGCCCCAGATCAGGGTGACCAGTAGCAGCAGGGCGTCTGCCCCGAGTTGCTTTCGGGTTAAGGCGTTTGTTTGCATCACGAACTTTTTAACTCGTTACGCACGGTTTCATACAGGCTCTCGGCCTTGAGTTCTTCCAGCGTGTAGCAGGGGGCATCCATCGCCTGGGCCAGATTCCGGGCCAGCCCCCGGTCGAGGGAGACGTGTTCGGTGTTGATCACGACAGACCGGATGTGACTGCGGGCAATCAGGTCGGCCACCAGCATGGCCTCTTCCTGGGGTGGCATGCCGGTCATGGAGACATTCCCCGCGCCATCGGTGAGCAGGATCATCAGGGGCATCACCTCAGTGTTGCGGCGTTTCTCCTGCTCGACCACCTGATAGGCCATCAACAGTCCGGCGGATAGGGGCGTTTTGCCTCCGACGGGAATATCTCGCAGCGCGTTTTGGGCCATCTCCACGCTAGAGGTCGGGGGGAGGATCAAGTGGGCCTGATCGCGCTGGAAGGATACCAGGCTGACCTGGTCTCGCTTCTGGTAAGCGTCCATCAGCAGGGACATGATGGCCCCTTTGGAGGCTTCCATGCGTTCGGCAGCGGCCATCGACCAGCTTGCGTCCACGACGAACAGCACCAAGTTGGCGGCTTTGCGCACGCGCACTTTGCGCTGCACATCGTCGTCCTCGATGGTCACGGCGGTGCCGTTGGCCGAGGTCTGTTGGGGCTTGGCGGCTGCCTGCCGAATGGTGGCATCCAGCGCCACGTCGTCATACTGACCGCTTGCGGGGCGGGCGTAGGTATAGCGCCCGCGCTTGCGGCTGGTGACGGTGTAACTGCGCTTTCCGGCAGACTTGCGGCGCAGGCGGTCCAGGTTGGTTTTGAGCTTGCGCGGCTTGAACGTCTGGCCCACATTCACCTGTTGCCCTGGCTCGCGGAGATAGTTCAGCGGCTGGGCATCTGCATGGTGCCCGCGTAGCGGCGTCCCCTGAGGGGAGGCGTTATACTCGGGGGTGGCCTGCATCACCGAGGGGTTGGCTTTTTTTTTACGTCCGGTCCGGCGGGTTGACTCTCCTGTGCTGGCGCGGCGTTCTTGTTGCGGGCTTGTTCCAGGCGTTGCTCCAGCTTGTCCATCTGGGTCTGGGTTTCCTCGAACGGCCTGCGGCGCAAGCGATGGGGTAGGGCCAATTCCGCCGCCAACAGCACATCCAGCTCGTTAATCTGCTGGCGTTCCTCAAAAGCGGCGTGGGCGATGGCGGTTTTCAGGATCACGATGTCGGCCCGGTGGCCGTCGATCTCTAGCTCGCTGGTCAACTCGGCGATGGCGTACAGGTCTTCTTCGAGATAGGTGACCTGGGACAGCAGCAATTGGGCCTGGGCGATCTGGCGGGAGAGGGCGGCTTCCGCCTCGCACCACTCCTGACAAAAGGCTTCCGGGTTCTGCTCATAGGCCACTCGCCGGGACAGAATGGCGACGCGCGCCTCCTTGTCGGCAATCCCCTGGATGTCCACGCACAGGGCAAAGCGGTCCAGCAGTTGGGGCCGCAATTCACCCTCTTCGGGGTTCATCGTGCCGACCAGGATAAAGCGGGCGGGGTGCGAGAAGGAGATGCTTTCGCGCTCGATGGTGTTGACGCCCATCGCTGCCGAGTCCAGCAGCAGATCGACGACGTGGTCGTCGAGCAGGTTGACTTCGTCCACGTAGAGCAGGCCGCGGTTGGTAGCGGCCAGGATGCCTGGCTCGAAATGGCGCTCGCCGAACTTGATGGCGCGCTCGATGTCCAGCGTGCCCACGACCCGGTCCTCGGTGGCGCTGACCGGCAGGTCAACGAACCGCGTGCGGCGGTTTGTGGCGGGCAGTTCCTCTCCCGCCTCGTGGCGCTCCCGGCAGGAATCGCACATCTGATCGGTGCGGTAGGGGTTGCAGTTAAAAGGGCAGTCGCTGACTACCTGGATTTCGGGGAGCAGGCGGGCCAACGCGCGGGCTGCCGTAGACTTGGCCGTGCCGCGCTCGCCGCGAATGAGGACGCCCCCGATTTGTGGGCTGATCGCGTTGAGGATCAGCGCTCGTTTCATCCGTTCTTGACCGACGATTGCCGTAAAAGGGAAAACGTGCAGCATACGTATCGACCCCATCCTGTGTCTGTAGACTCGAGTCCACAGTATATAGCGAGCGTGTGCGTTGTCAACCGGGCGCGCCGCGCTCTGGGCTTGTAGCCGCGCCAGCGGATCTGCGATCTACTTGTCGGTGAGGGTTTTTTGCCCATATAACAAATGAGCACTGGTATAGAAATACCAGCGCTCAACCTTGGGCCATCAAACGGCGTTCTCTTTGGTGCCCCCGACTGGACTCGAACCAGTACGTCCATTCGGACACAGGCCCTCAACCTGCCGTGTATGCCAATTCCACCACGGGGGCAACAAGTACATATTATACGGCATTGCCCCTTCTTGTCAATTGGGGCATGTACGCTGTACAATAACACCCACTCGGGGTTCGCCTGGTACTCGACAAAGGGGGAGCACAGCATGCGCATCGCACTAGATGCTATGGGGAGCGATCACGCGCCGCAGGTAGATGTGGAAGGGGCGGTGCGCGCCGCCCGCCGTTTCGGGCAGGAGATGGTATTGGTGGGGCGGGAGGACGAGGTCCGGCGTGAACTTGCGCGGCACGACACCACCGGCCTGTCCATCCATGTCGTGCACGCCAGCCAGGTAATCGAGATGCGCGAGCATCCCAGCATGGCCGTCAGGAATAAGCCCGATTCCTCGATGGTCGTGGCGATGAAGCTGGTGCGCGACGGAGAGGCAGATGCCTTTGTCTCGGCGGGCAACTCTGGCGGGGTGCTGGCGGCGGCTTTGGCGAGTGCAGGCCGGGTGGGGCGCATCAAGGGCGTGTTGCGCCCGGCGATCTCGACGGTGTTACCGACGCTGGAGGGACGGGCCTTTATGCTCGATATTGGCGCGAACGCCGACTGCAAGCCGGAATGGCTGGCCCAGTTCGCCATCATGGGGGCTGTGTATGCTGAGCAAGTATTAAAGATCCCCAACCCACGCGTGGGGCTGCTGGCGAACGGGGAGGAGGAGACCAAGGGCAACGCGGTGGTCCAGGAGGCCCACGGCCTGCTGAAGCAACTGGACCTGAACTTTATCGGGAATGTGGAAGGCAAAGACCTGGTCAAGGGAATGGCCGACGTGATCGTGTCCGACGGCTTTGCGGGGAACGTCGCCATCAAGACGGCAGAGGGCACAGCCTCTATGCTGCTCTCGGTGATCCGTTCCGAGATCAAGGCCCGGCCGCTGGCGATGTTGGGGGGATTGTTGGCCAAGCCCGCGTTCAAGGCGGCAGCCAGTCGGCTGGATTATCGGGAGTATGGCGGCGGGCCGCTGTTGGGCGTGAACGGCGTGGTCATCATCGCTCACGGGCGCTCGGACGCCTACGCGATGGAAAACGCCGTGCGGGTGGCTATCGACGCCGTGGAGAACCAGGTCGTGGACACTATTCGCCAGGGGATTGAAAAAGCTGCCATAACCGGGCAGGGCCTGGCCGGGCAGGATACTGAGTAACTATTATCTGGCTAGATTTTGAGGTGTGAGCAATGCAGAATATCGTCAATGAGCCTTTTCTGAAGAAACGCGCCCAGTTCGCCCGGTGGGGCAGTATGGTCGGCCTGGGGGCTTTGTTCGTCGGCCTGATGACGACGGCGCAGAACCCCTTGCTGGCGTATGGCCTCTTGCTGATCGGCCTGTTCGGTGCCACCTTTGGCGCCTATATGGCGAGCAACTATGTGCGCGAGCCACGGGCGGACCAGGTGGTGGGCAATAATCTGAGCGGGCTGGACAAGCGCTATGCCGCGTACCACTACTATTTGCCCGCCAACCATGTGATCGCCTCGCATTTTGGGTTGACGGTGGTGATGCCCAGGGGGCAAAACGGGACCGTTGTCTATCAGAATGGGCGTTGGCAACACAAGGCTGGCTGGCGCAAAGTGTTCCAGTTCTTTGGCGAGCCGGGCCTGGGCAAGCCGCAACGCGACATAACCGAGGAGATCAAGGCGGTCAAGGGCTGGATTGACGAGGTCATGCCCGAAGGGGATGTCCCCGTGAATGGGCTGATCCTGTTCACGAACCCGCAGGTGGAACTGCACGCCAAGGAATCGCCGGTTCCGGCGATGAAAGGCGAAGATCTGCCCGAATTCATGACCCAAGGGTTAAAGGGGCAGCCGCTGCTGACCACTGCCAGGCAGAAGGAACTGCGGAGAATCCTGGATGAAGTGGTTGAAGCAACAACAAAGAAATGAAACCGACGCTGCCGGGGTGGTCCATCGGACTGCCCCGGCAGTGATCTTGCTCGCGTCCTTTGCCTTGCGGGTCTGGCGGTTGGGAGATGCCAACCTCTGGTGGGATGAGGCGCTGGCCGTGTGGGGGGTGCGCAAGGGTCTGCTGGGCGTGACCCTGTGGACGGCCAGCGACGTCCACCCCCCCTTGTATTTCTGGTCGCTGTGGGGCTGGGTGCAACTGGTCGGTGAGAGCGAGTTCGCTATTCGCATGCTGTCTGTGCTGTTTGGCGTGCTCACTGTGGCGGTGGTTTACAGCCTGGGTACGCTGGTGGCCGGACGGGTCGCGGGCAGTCTGGCCGCGCTGCTGACAGGGTTGTCTCGCTTTCACGTCTGGTGGTCTCAAGAGACGCGCATGTATGTGCTGGCCGCCCTGGCTGGTGCGCTCTCGCTGTACCTGTTCCTGCGCTGGCTGCGAGCCGAAATCCATCCCGACCTGGCCGAGGGCCAGGGGGAGGGAGGCCAGCCGTCGCGCAAGCCCTGGGTCTGGTTGATGCTCTACGTGCTGGCCTCCACGGCGGCGGTATATACCGTCCTGCTTATGGGGGCGGTGATCATGGTGGAGAACGTCGTGCTGCTGTTGGCGCTGTGGGGCGTTGCACGCGCACAACGCAAGAGAAGCCCGCGAGTGGACCCTTTCGGGTCCTCGAATGGCGCGCCTACGGGCGGTGTCGCACGCGGGCAGCGCAAGGGGCTGTTCTGGCGTTGGGCGGTGGCGCAGCTCAGCGTGTTGGCGCTGGTGGCGGTCTGGATGGCCTTCTCCTGGGGCCGCATGCACACCTGGTCAGTGGCCGAGCCGATGGACCTGCTGCTGTACTTGCGGCTGTACGCCACGCTGCTGACCACGGGCGTCTCGGTGGACATCGGGCGGTATACTTGGGCGTTGGTGTTGCCGTTTGCCGTTTTGCTAGCGGGGCTGGTGCTGTTCCTGCGCGGGCGCGAGCAAAAGCGATGGCGATTCGACGCGCTGGCCGGGTTGACCCTGGCGCTGGCAGTTGTGGTTCCCGCCGTAGCCATCTTTGTGGCGACGCTGCCGCGCGGGTTTTTCTATACCCCCAAGGTCGAAGCGCGCTATTTCCTCCCCTTTGCCCCGGCGTTCTGGGTGCTGTTGGGCTGGGCGCTGGTGCTGGTCGCCCGTCGCTGGCGGATGGTGGGGAGCATAGCCGGGGTGGCGTTGGTGGGGCTGTGGATCGGCTTCTTGCCGGGGCATTATACCGACCGCTACCTGGACGACGAATTGCAGAGCATGGTGCGGGCGATTCTCAGCCAGGCGGAGGAGGGGGATGTGGTGTTGCTCGATTCGGGCAGCCGCTATCCCCTGTTCTTGTACTATTACGATGCCTTCCGTGGGGTCGCGCGCCCGCCGATGTTGCAGATCCCGCCGGGCGAGGGCAACTTGACGGCGGACCGCTTGTCAGAGGTGATGGAGCCGATTGCCGGGCAGTATGACCGCATCTGGCTGGCCGAGGTGGACGCCAACCTGAACGACCCCGACCGACTGGCGGAGCGCTGGCTGGCGGAGCATTACGCCCGCCCGTTGCAACGGCAGTACGGGTCGAATTCGCTGCACCTGTTCGCCGCCCCGGACGATACACCCACTCTGGCGGACAATGGCTATACGCCCCAATATGTCGCCAACCGGGGCGTGGGGGGCGACGGACATCTGGCGGGCTGGGAATTGCCCGTGGCGACCTACCGGGCGGGGGAGACGATTCACCTGGGCCTGCTATGGGAGCGGGTGCCGGAGGGGCTGGTGGAGGTGGCCTTGCGCCCGCCGGGCGGCCAGATGCTGCAATCCGTCCAACTGCCCGCACCGACGGAGCGCGAGCGCCAGCGCCAGCAGGTGGATTTTCCCGTGTACGCTGCGACGCCTGCCGGGGAGTACGAGATTGTGCTGAGCACGTCGGCAGAGCAGGTGGTATTGGGCAGCCTGCGCATTGCCGGAACCACGGCGTTGCCGCGCGGGCAGACGCCTGAGGTGGTTGTCAATGCACAGCTAGGCGAGGGGATCACACTGCTGGGGTATACGCTGCGAGATGGCTCTGGGCGGGCAGTGCGCACGATGCAGCCGGGAGAGACCCTGCGGCTGGACCTGTACTGGCGTGCCGAGTACAAGCCGGAGCGTAACTATACCGTTTTCACCCATCTCTTGTGCGATGCCTTTAACCCACGCACTCAGGGGCCAGTGTGGGGCCAGCACGACGCGCAACCCGCGGATAACGGCTACCCCACCACTCAATGGCTAGAGGGGACGGTCATCGTGGACCGGCACTTGATAGATATACAGGAGGATGCGCCGCCTGGCAGTTATACCATCGAGGTGGGTATGTATGGCACGGACGATGGAGCGCGGCTGGTGGTTCATCTGGGCGGGCAGCCGGTGCCGGAGAGTCGCGTTCTGCTGGAGACGCAAGTGCAGGTGACGGCGCGTTAGGAGAGGCGCTGTTCCTGTTCGTCCAGGTCGGGGATATACTTGTGCCAGACCTCGTGGCCGTGCACGTTGGACAGCCAGACCAGCGCCAGGTATTTGGGGCGATCCGGCACAGAACGCAGGTGCATGCCAGTCTGTTCCAGGGATTTGCCCCCTTTGCGCAGGTTGCAGGGCTTGCAGGCGCAGACGACATTATCCCAGGTGGTAACACCGCCCTTGACTTTGGGCACGACGTGATCAATGGTGAGGTCCGACTTTGGCAGTTGCGCGCCGCAGTACTGGCAGGAGTAGTTATCGCGGAGCATGACCGTCCGACGCGTCAGGGGCACGTTCAGCTTGTGGGGCACGCGCACATAGTAGACCAGCCGAATGACGAGAGGCACGGGGATAGAGAGGTTGATGGAATGCATGCGGTTTTCCGCCGCCTCGACGAGTTCGGCCTTGTCTTTCAACAGGAGCACGATTGCCCGTTGCACGCTGACGACGTTTAAGGGCTCGTAAGTTGCATTGAGCACCAGTACAGAGTTCATGCGTGAACTCCAACTTCTAGCTGTCCGGTGATCTTACAATACTGTACGCATTATAGCGTTGAGGCTGGGAACTGTCAAGGCCCGATATGGGCATTTCGGGAGTGGGTGGCATTGCCGTATACGGATCGCCGCCACCCTTGGCCAATGGCGCTAACATTTGGTGGTCACGGAAAGAGATGCAACTCCGCGATAGAAACACTTTTCGGCCCATTTATCGGTTAGGGAGCGTTGGCGAAGAGAGGCCGTATTGCCCGCTACACCTGGGACTGAAGGTCCCAGGCTGCGGAAAGAAGAAACCCGTTGAAACGGGTTCAGAAGTGTTTAGTGCACTTGAGTGCACTTTGGCTTACACTAGCCCGGCACTTGAGTGCTGGGCATAGGCGCGACATACATGTCGAGCGGTGAGCATTGGTCGTTACGGAACCAAGCCTGTTCATCGGTAGTACGTACACGAACCCATGATCTGTGAAAAGTTAGTGCCATTGGCCACCCCTGGCGGCCAGTGGGGCATGCCGGCTGGGAGCCGGCGGTCCAAAGTAGCCAGTTAAAAGGCTTGATCGAGGGGAAAAGCATGTCTATCCAGAAGCGCCACGTGTTGCGGGCCATTTGGCGTGACAAGATGCACGTCGAGCCGCGTGTGCTAGAGCTCTCGCCGCGCGCTATCGCGGCGAACATGGAGCACATCTGGCAGCCCGCCGAAATCTGGATGCAGGAGCTAGAGGTCTGGCCCCTGGGCCTGTTGCGTATCTGGCAGAACAGCCTGCGCGGCCACCTGGTGTTCACCCATCAGGCCAGCCAGTATTGCCCCGGCGAGCAGCCCTGGCGCAAGAGGGTGCTGGAGAGCGTCTGCTATATTTCCCTGGCCGACCTGATCCAGAACAGGCAGCAGGCCATGCTGGCTCAGGTGAACCTGCTGGATCATTTGCTGGGCAGCGATGCGCAGGCGGGCCAGCCCTGGCTGTCGGATGGGGCGGGGACCACGCCGCAACTGGCCGAGGTGGGCGCGCGGTTCGTGCGCGCCCATGCGCTCGGCTATGGCCTGGAGGCGTTGGGCGTGACCACCCCCCACGATTATCTCGCTCACACGCTCTGGCTATACCTGACCGATGCTCAGCGGCTCAACGTGCTGGACCCGGTCGTGTACAAGCTGTATCAGAGCACCCTCATGTCCGACTCCTTCTGGTCGGCGGACTAGTCTTCCTCTAGCAGGAACTCGGCAATCAGGTCGTATTCCTGGGCGGCCACGATGCGGGCCGGGACCAGGCTGCCTACCTCTGCCTCGCCGGGTATCAGCACCATCCCGTCGATTTCGGGCGCTTCGCGGTAGGTGCGGCCCACGCTCAGCCCTTCGCCCACCCCCTCGATGAGCACGTCCAGCTCGCGACCTACCTGCTGCTCGTTGCGCTCCCGCGAGATATCCTGCTGGACCAGCATCGCCTGTTCATAGCGCTCGGCGATTATTTCCGGCGCGATGTGGTCGGGCAATTCGATGGCGGACGTCCCTTCCTCCGGGGAGTAGGCGAACACGCCCACTTTGTCAAAGGCCATCTCCTGCATAAAGTCCAGCAATCCCTCGAACTCTTCCTCCGTCTCGCCAGGGAAGCCCACGATAAACGTGGAGCGCAGGGCGATGTCGGGCATGGCCTCGCGCAGCATGGCGACTACCCGGTAGGTCTCCTCCAGGTTGTGTGGGCGGCGCATGCGGCGTAGCACATCGGGATGCCCATGTTGCAGGGGGATATCCAGGTAATGGCACACCGCGGGCAACTCGACCATCGCTTCCACCAGTTCCCGGCTGATGTGTTGGGGATAGGCGTACAGGACGCGCAGCCAGTTGACGTCGGGGGCGGCGTCGGCGAGCGCCCGCAGTAGCCCCGGCAGGGCGTCCCGCTCGCCCCGGTCCCGGCCATAGGCGGTGGTATCCTGGGCGATCAGAACGATCTCGCGGACCTGCTGCTCTGCCAGTTCGCGGGCCTCGCGCAGAATCTCCTCCTGCGGCTTGCTGCGCTGTCGCCCTTTGATCAGGGGGATGGCGCAAAAGGCGCAAGCGGCATCGCAGCCATCGGCGATTTTCAGATAGGCTGACCCGCCCGTTTCTGCCCGGCGGGATACGGAAGCCACCAGATTGCCCTCTGTGCGCACCAGTGTGTAGGCGGGCTGGCCCGCTTTCCGGGCGGCCAACTGCTCGAACAGGGCGGCGATCTCGGGCCAGGACTGGGTGCCGATCACGGCGTCGAGGCCGGGCATCATCTGCCGCAAGATGTCCCCATAGCGCTGGGCCATGCAGCCCGCAGCGACCAGCCATTGGTTGCGGCGCTTGGTCTCGGCCAACTCGCGGAGCACGCCGAACGATTCTTCGCGGGCTGGCTCGATAAAGCCGCAGGTGTTCACCAGCAGCACGTCGGCCCGCTGGGGTTTCTCGACACGGGTATGGCCTGCCTCGCGCAGGAGCGTCGCCATCATCTCCGAGTCAACGCTATTCTTCGGACAACCCAGAGTTGTCATATAAAAACGCATGGTTCTTTCCCTCTTGCAAAAAAAGGTTGGCGCTCGCAAGGGCGCCAACCTGTGATATGATCTTTTGTGCAGCGCGATTTCCCCGCTGCGTGTGGTACCGTCGCTTATGGGGCGGGAGTCGGCAGAGTGTCCAGGGTATAGCTCACGTCGACGACTTCTCCCTGTGTGCCCAGGGCCGGTACGGGAACCCCGTTGACTGTTAGCTCTATCCCGGCGCCGTTGCCCACGCGGATGGAGAGCGACTCGTTAGCCGTCCAGATCTGGTCTTCCCCCACGCGCAGGTTGCGCTCCATCAGCACCTCGCCATCTGTCGTGACCCGCACATAGCTGGTAGCCAGGATACGGGCTTCTACGAGGATGGACGTGGCTTGTGTGGGCGTGGGGCTGGCACCAGGCGTGGGCGTGATAGTTGGCGTAGCCGTCGGCCTGCGCGTGTTCGTCGGTCGCGCCTGGGTTGGGGATGGCGTGGCCGTGGGCTGATCTGCTGCTTCCGTGGTGGCCTCCGCTGGCTCTGTCTCTTCGAGCGCGGGTGTAGAGGTTGGCTCTTCCGTCGGTTCACTGATGGCCGGGACCAGTTCGGTTGGTTCTGCGGTAGGCAAGGCGGCTGCTTGGGATGGCGATCCGAGAATCAGATTCAGCGGCCAGACATCCACCCCGCGATAGAAATGCGAGTAACCGACCCAGGCCGCCAGGCCCAGGATGACTACTGCGACGATCGCCAGGGCGTATGTTTGCCCGCTGCCAGCGGCAGCATGCACCAGAGGTTCATTCAATACGTGCGGAATGCCGGAACCCGAAGTGTTGTGACTCTGCGCGCCGTAAGCGGCCATCACTTCATCCGAGTTCAGGTTCAGGAAGCGGGCATAATTCCGAAGAAAGCCTTTCACATAGACGTCTCCAGGCAATGCGTCGAAGCGTTCCTCTTCCAGCGCCTGGAGAAAGGCGCGTCGTATATGGGTGACTTCTTCTACTTGCTCCAACGAGAGACCTCTACCCTCTCGCGTTTCCCGTAATTGGTCACCGAGTGCACCCACGAGCTATCTCCCCCCAAATGAAAGCGATAGTAGTTACCCTTGAACTATACACTGGTCAGGGGAGACTGTCAAAGCAAGCGGATGCCGGGCTGGTTGTCTCGCCCTGACCTTGGCATACACAGGAGGCCAATATCCGTCTGGAAATACGCCAAAATCGGCGGGCTATGAAGGAACCTTTGGCGCGGCTGTGCGTTAAAGGTAATGAAGAGTTGTGGCGATGCAAGACCTCAGTCTCGACTGCTGATGGTAAGCGAAACATCTTGCAAAACTTGCGTTCAGATTGAATCGTGCTATAATTTTTTCGTTAGACCGTTCCAACCAGAGGATATATTGATGAGTAGCTTTGCTACAAATAACGTGCCTAGCTGGCAGAAGGTTCTACGCTCCTTTCTCCTCGTGGTGGTTGTGGCGGGTGCTTTATACTCTGGGTTTTTATTTTTCACCACAGTACGAGCCCTCGTTTCGCGTACTACCCTCCCTTTTGTAGACAACGTTGTACAGACCCAAAACACACCAGGGCGTGCTCCTCAGGAGGAGTTGCCCAATATCGCTCAGCGCAAAGAGCGGATCAATATTCTGCTGCTGGGTATAGACAGACGTGAAAGTGACCCCGGTCCGTGGCGGACGGATACCATGATCCTGGTTTCCCTGGACCCGGCCACGAACTCGGCGTCTATGTTGTCGATCCCGCGAGACTTGTGGGTAGACATCCCCGGCTATGGGGAGAGCCGCATCAATACGGCCCACTCCACGGGGGATAAGGAAAGCTACTCCGGCGGCGGTGTGGCGCTGGCCAAGGAGACCGTTTCGACGGCCCTGGGCGTCCCCGTCCATTATTACGTGCGCATCGATTTCTTTGGCTTTGAGAAGCTGGTGGATGCCATCGGCGGCCTGGAGATCGACGTCAAAGAACCCATCCACGACGAAGAGTATCCCGACGGGAACTATGGGACGTTCGTGTTGGATATTCCTGCCGGGTTGCAGCAAATGAATGGCGAGCGAGCGCTTCAGTATGCCCGGACGCGACATGGAACCGGCGATTTCAATCGCATGTCGCGGCAGCAGGACGTGATTATGGCTGCTTTCGACAAGGTGCTCAAGCTGGACATTCCCTTGTCTCAGGTGCCCCACCTGATCGAGTTGGCGGGGAACTCGCTGCAAACGGACCTGGTGCTGTCCGAAGTGCTGGCGCTGATCCCCATCGTGCAACATCTCGACCGGCAGAATATGCAGGCGGCAGTCATTGATGGCTCGATGACCGAGTCTACCATTACCCCCGCGGGCTGGTGGGTCGAAGTGCCCGATTGGACCAAGATCCATCCCCTGGTGGACCAACTCTTCCCGCCGTCCCTGCCTTCCACGGTGCCCAGCCCCAGTGCCGTGCGGGCGCAATTGGCCCAGGAGGATAGCCGGATCGAGTTGCAGAATGGTACGCTTACTCCGGGGCTGGCCGAAGAGACGACAGAAAGCCTGCGCGACTTTGGCTTTAACGTCATCCGTTACGGCAATGCCGAGCGCTCGGATTACGTGCACACGTTGATCGTCGCGTATGCGGACAAGCAGTATACGGTGGACACCCTGGCCCAGCAGTTGGGCGTCGAGCCGGAAAATGTGATCCGTCGCGACGATTCGGCTGGCGATATTGATATCTCGGTGATTCTGGGTCAGGATTACCTGGAAGTTGCGAAACGGCAGGAATAAGCCGGGGCGCGTGAGCGGATGGCTCGTCGGTTCTCCTCTATCCGAGCCGACGAGCTTTTTGGGCTACGATGATGCTGTCCCTCCCCGTGTGGTATAATCCCCTTCTCTTCGGCCTGTGAAGGCCCCTACGGTGAGATGCGCTGTGTGCGTGGCGTCGCGTGTCCCCACGAATTCCGAATCTCGAAGATACCTGCTCGTTTTGACGTTTGCACGCCTTCTGTTGTTGTGATATACTTCACAAGCTAGTCGGTGCCGAAAAGTCTAGATAGCCTTTCGACACGATAGTTACCCAAATTACCAAGGACTGCCTCTAGCAGGGAAGGATATCTGGATGACCCTGGAAGAAGTGCTATCCATCATGGATGGCAAGATTGTCTCTGGGGATGCCAATCTACAGATGGAAATAAATATGGCCTGCGGTGCCGACTTGATGAGCGATGTGCTGGCTTTTACCCATGCTGGCACGCTACTCCTGACCGGCCTGACCAACCCGCAAGTGGTCCGTACCGCAGAGATGTCGGGGATTCAGGCGATTGTCTTTGTTCGTGGCAAATATCCGCCCCCTGAGACAATAAAGCTTGCAGATCAAAAGGGTATCCCGCTGCTCGCCTCGCGTTATACGATGTACGAGACGTGTGGGCGCTTGTATCAGGCGGGCCTACCCAGTTGTGGCTTGTTCGATCTGGCGTTGAAAACGTGGCGAGAAGCCTTTGGCGAGGGCGATAGATAGACTGATAAACCGACGTCCCAACCTGAGTAGTATTGCGAGGTTGTCCCGGTGCAGGAGCCATCTTTGAGCAGTGCGGGAAACCAAGTCACCAGGGTCCAGGAGCTCGTCTACGAGCTCAAGATCGAACAGGTGATGACCAAGAACGTTATCACCGTGACGCCCGATTGTACCATCCGCGACCTGAAGGAATTGATGCGGGTCAAGCGTCTGTCGGGGGTGCCTGTCGTCGTGCAAGGCGACCTGATCGGCATCGTCAGCCTGGAGAACCTGATCGAGGCGCTGGAGCACGGCGAGCTATCGAGCACGGTCGGGGAAAAGATGACCACGCAGGTGCAGGCGCTGCGCTCGGATGATACGGTGGTGCACGCGGTGAACCTGTTTGCCCGATTCGGATACGGGCGATTCCCGGTCGTCAACGAAGAGGGCAAGCTGGTAGGGATCCTTACCAAAGGGGATATTGTCCGGGGCCTCTTGCGGCAGATGGAAGTGCAATGGCATGCCGAGGAGATTCACCGCTACCGGGCCAGCCACATCTTTGAGGACATCGAGTCCGACCAGACGGGGCTGATTCTGCGTTACGCTGTCGAGGGCCAGAATCTGGAGCACGGCGGCGAGGCGGCCAGCAAGATCAAGCGCGCGTTGGAGCGCCTCGGGGCGCACCCCAGGGTGGTACGGCGCGTGGCCGTGGGGGCTTACGAGGCAGAGACGAATATCATCATCCACAGTGTGGGTGGTGAGATCATCGCTGAAGTTAGGCCGGACCGCCTCAAGGTCACGGCAATTGACAACGGGCCGGGTATCGCGGATATTGAGCAAGCTATAGAGCCGGGGTTTTCCACCGCGCCAGACTGGATTCGCGAGTTGGGTTTTGGCGCGGGCATGGGATTGACGAACATTAAGGCTTGCGCAGACGAAATGAAGCTCGAGTCGCAGGTCGGGGTCGGAACCCGCCTTGAGATGTTTTTCAAATTGCAGTAGGATGCGCCAGGAGGTCGGCCATTGACAGTCCAGGAGATTGCTAACGCGTTGGCCTTGGAGGTTGCTGCGGGTGCGGCCCAGTTGGGCAGAGACGTTACCGGCGGGTATGCATCTGACCTGTTGAGCTGTGTGATGGCAGGGGCGCAGGCGGGGAATGCGTGGGTCACGCTACAGGCGCATCTCAACGTGGTGGCTGTGGCCGCCCTGTTGGATCTGGCTTGCGTCATTATTACCGAAGGAGCGCATCCCGATAGTGACTCTATTGCCAGGGCCAACGAAGAGGGCGTGCCGATCCTCCTGACAGAAGAGAGCACTTTTACAGTTGTCGGTAAGTTGCATCAATTGGGCGTGCGCGGGTCCGAGTAGCACATGCCCGACGAGGCAACACGCAAAGCGGCGCACGAGGCGGCCAGAGGGTTGCGCCCGCTATGGGCAGACCTGCACGTGCACACCGTTCTATCGCCTTGTGCCGAAGTGGAAATGATCCCTCCGTTCATCGTGCAACGGGCGCGCGAATTGGGACTGGGGCTGATTGCCATTACCGACCACAATACAGGCGAGAACGTAGAGGCCGTGCAACGGGCAGCACAAGGGAGCGGTCTGGCGGTACTACCCGGCATGGAGGTCCAGACCAGGGAAGAGGTACACGTGCTGTGCCTGTTCGATACCCTTGATCCGTTACTCGATTGGCAGGAGCGGGTATACGGCAGCCTGCCACCACTCAAAAATCGAGAGGACGTATTCGGCGCTCAATTCGTTGTGGATGAGACCGGCGAGTTCATCTGCATGAATGAGCGCTTGTTGTTGGCCTCGACATCGTTGAGTATCGAAGATGTCGTTTCGGGCGTGGGGGAGCTGGGGGGTCTGACCATCGCTGCCCACGTGAACCGCCCGGCATATAGTCTGCTTATCAACCTGGGGATGGTTCCGCCAGGGCTGGCGCTCTCGGCACTGGAGCTATCCCATCATATGACACCAGAAGAGGCGATAGCCAGCTTCCCACAGATAGCGGGATGGCCTCTGGTGCTTTCTGGCGACGCGCACCGACTATCCGAGATGCGCGCGAACACGCTGATTACCGTGCGCGAGCCTTCCATTGCCGAACTGGCGATGGCTTTCAGGCAGGAAGGAGGGCGCAGGGTGAAATTGCTGCTCTGATGATCCTCACATTACTGGGATTGTCGTGGAAGTAGAATTCATTACGGTCTAGGGAGGGATCGAGGTGGTCGAAGCTAAGCAGGTCTTGGCCGAAGAAACATTGGATATGGCTCCACTGGATGAGGTGCTCGACGAGTACCGCGGCCAGAAGGGAGCAGTAATCCCTGTGCTGCAAAAGGCCCAAGCCATTTATGGCTATCTACCTACCGAGGTATTGCAGCATGTCTCCAAACGCCTGGGTGTGCCCTTGAGCCAGATCTATGGCGTGGCAACGTTCTATGCGCAGTTCTACCTCCAGAGGCGGGGGCGTAACGTGGTGCGCGTTTGTGATGGGACGGCCTGCCATGTGCGTGGGGCTGCCAAGATCATCCGTGCGCTGGAAGACGAGTTGGGGATCAAGGCGGGCGAAACCACGTCCGACTATCGCGTGACGATGGAAGTGGTGTATTGCCTGGGGTCGTGTGGGCTGTCTCCTGTGGCAGTGATTAACGATCAAGTGGTGGGGCGTCTCGTCCCGGAAAAAGCCGTAGAATTGCTCCGCAAGCTGGACTAGGTGGGTGCGCGAACTATCTCTGCACATTCTTGACGTACTGGAAAATTCGCTGGAAGCCGGGGCAACCAGGATTGATCTGGAGATCACGGAAGACTCGGCCAGCGATCGGCTGACCATTAACATCCAGGATAATGGGCGCGGCATGTCGGAGGAGGTTTTGCGTCGGGTGGATGATCCGTTCTTCACGACGCGAACGACCCGCCACGTGGGACTGGGGATTCCTCTGTTCAGAGCGGCTGCCCAACGCTGTAACGGCGACCTGACCATCACTTCGCAGGTAGGGGTGGGGACGCGGGTGCAGGCAGTGTTCGAGTTGGATCACATCGACCGGGCGCCGCTGGGTGATATGAAAAGCACCCTGCTGGGAGCCATCCTGTCCTATCGGGAGGGTAACCTTTATTACCGGCATCGCGTGGACGAGCGGGTGTTCGAGTTCGACACGGCAGAGATGCGCGAGATGCTGGGGGATGTGCCTCTGACGCACCCTCAAGTGCGGGAGTGGTTGGAAGAATTTCTGACGGAAGGGTTCGCCGACCTGTATGGGGATTAACCGATTGCGGAGCGTTCAGGACGTGCGTCGGTTCACTACATTACGAGGAGAACGATATGCCAAAGCTGAAATCTCTGGATGATCTGCGGCGTGTTCGGGAGCAGGCCCAGAGCGAGATGAAGACTCGCCTGGAGACGGGAACGACCATTACCGTCGGTATGGGCACCTGTGGCATCGCAGCAGGGGCGCGCGAGACCATGCACGCAATCCTCGATGAACTGCGCGAGCGGGATATCGAGGCCCACGTGACGACGGTGGGCTGCATCGGCATGTGCATGCTCGAACCGTTGGTGGACATTGAGCAGGCGGGCAAGCCGCGCATCACCTATGGGAACCTTACCAAGGAAAAGGTGTCGCGCCTGATCGAGGAACATCTGATTAACGGCAACGTGGTAGAGGAATGGGTGGTGGGGCGCCTGCAGCGGTAACTTGTGCAGACGGACCCTGATAACGGTATTCGCGCCTGATCATTGCACCCCCAAACGCCCGGCGTTAGCGCCAAGTGGCAGCGCCCAATGGCGGCGCCTGGTAGCGGTGACAGGTATAGGATATTAACAGTCCAGGAGGACAAGTCATGGCGGATTCCCTGTACCGGGCGAACGTCCTGGTATGTGGCGGCACAGGTTGCACAGCTTCTGGCTCGCAACCACTCATGGAGGCTTTGAAATCCGAGATCGTCCGCAGGGGCCTCGAAGGCGAAGTGCGTGTGGTAGAGACCGGTTGTCGCGGTTTCTGCGCGATGGGGCCTGTGATGATCGTTTATCCCGAAGGCATCTTTTACTGCCAGGTACAGGCAGAAGATGTGCCCGAATTGGTAGAGGAAACCCTGGTAAAAGGGCGCGTGGTAGAGCGGCTGACCTATAAGGAGCCTCTCACGCATCAGGCCGTGCCTTTTTACAAGGATATCCCCTTCTATGGCAAGCAACTGCGCGTCTGCCTGCGCAATTGTGGCCTGATCAACCCCGAGAATATTGACGAATACATTGCTCAGGGGGGCTACGAGGCGCTGGGTAAGGCCCTGGCAGAGATGACTCCGGACGGGGTCATCGACGAAGTCAAACGCTCTGGCCTGCGAGGCCGCGGTGGCGCGGGCTTTTTGGTGGGTCTCAAGTGGGAGTTTGCCCGCAAGGCGCGGGGAGACGTCAAGTACATCGTCTGCAATGCGGACGAAGGCGACCCCGGCGCTTTTATGGATCGCTCTATTCTGGAAGGCGACCCCCATGCATTGCTGGAGGGGATGATCATCGCCGGTTACGCGATTGGCGCGAAGGAAGGCTATATTTACTGCCGCGCCGAGTATCCGCTGGCCATCGAGCGACTAAAGCTGGCCATCGAGCAGGCCCATGAATATGGGCTGATGGGCGAGCGAATTCTCGACACCGACTTTTCCTTCGAGATCTATATCAAGGAAGGCGCCGGTGCATTTGTGTGTGGCGAAGAGACGGCGCTGATCGCCTCTATCGAGGGCAAGCGCGGCGAGCCACGGCCTCGTCCCCCGTTCCCGGCGGTTTCTGGCCTGTGGGGCAAGCCCACCAACAACAACAACGTCAAGAGCTATGCCAATATCCCGCAGATCATCGCCAATGGCGCCGAGTGGTTCTCCGCTATCGGCGAACCGCGCAGCCCCGGTACGGCCATCTTTGCTCTGACCGGCAAGGTTGAGAACACCGGCCTGGTCGAGGTTCCGATGGGCATCACCATGGGCGAGATCGTTTTCGATATCGGCGGCGGCATCCCCAAGAACAAGCAGTTCAAGGCGGTGCAGACCGGTGGTCCTCTGGGCGGATGCGTGCCCGCTTCTGGCCTGAACCTGAAGGTGGACTTTGACTCGCTGCGTGAGGCCGGGGCCGTGATGGGGTCCGGCGGTATGATCGTGGTGGACGAAGACACCTGTATGGTAGAGTTCAGCAAGTACTTCCTGACCTTTGCGACTGCCGAGTCTTGCGGCAAGTGCGTGCCCTGTCGTGTGGGTGGCAGACGAATGCTAGAGATCCTGACCCGCATCACCGAGGGCAAGGGCACGATGGAAGACCTGGACACCATCGAGGAAATCGCCAAGGGAATGGCGAATGCTTCCATCTGCGCGCTGGGCCAGCTTACTCCTGGGCCTGTGTTGAGCGCGCTGCGCTACTTCCGCGAAGAGTTTGTGGCGCACATCGTGGAAAAGCGCTGCCCGGCCGGCGCCTGCAAGAGCCTGGTTCGCAGCCCATGCGTGAATGCCTGCCCGGCGGGCGTGGATGTGCCCAGCTATATCAGCCTGGTCTCCGAGGGCAAGTATGCCGAGGCTCTGGAAGTTCACCGCGAGCGCAACCCGTTCGCGCTGTCCTGTGGCCGCGTCTGCCCCGCCTTCTGCGAGCAGCGCTGCCGCCGTGGCGAGCTGGATCAGCCGATTGCCATCCGGCAGATCAAGCGGTTCATGGCCGATCAGGAACTGGAGAATCCCTGGACGCCCGCGCGCAAGGAACCCAAGAAGGGCAAAAAAGTGGCCGTCATCGGCTCTGGCCCGGCAGGGTTGACCTCTGCATTGCGGCTGGCCCAGTGGGGCTATGATGTGACCGTCCACGAGGCGTTGCCGGTGGCTGGTGGCATGATGGCTGTGGGTATCCCTGAGTATCGGTTGCCGAAGGATATCCTGAACATCGAGATCGACAATGTTCGGCGCGCAGGAGTCGAGATTGTGCTCAACTCCCGGTTGGGCCGCGACATCACCATCGACCAGCTTCTGGATTCCGATGGGTATGATGCGGTGGTGCTGGCCATCGGCGCGCAGATCAGCCGGGCCATGCGAGTGTCTGGCGAGGACCTGGAAGGCGTGCTGGGCGGCACCGAGTTCCTGCAAGACGTGACACTGGGCAAGGCCCCCGATATGGCTGGGAAGCGCGTTGCGGTGGTGGGTGGTGGCAACACGGCCATCGACGCGGCCCGCACGGCCATGCGCTTGGGCGCCAGCGAAGTACACCTGGTTTACCGGCGTACCCGCGACGCGATGCCCGCCCAGGAACTCGAAGTGGAAGAGGCAGTGGAAGAAGGGCTGAAACTGCACTTCCTGGTCAACCCGTCCCGTATCATGGGGAACGGCAAGGTGGAAGGGCTGGAACTGGTCAGCCAGGAACTGGGCGACTTTGATAACAGCGCTCGCCGTCGTCCTCAGCCCATCGAAGGCTCCGAGTTTGTGCTGCCGGTGGATGTGGTCATCGAAGCCATCGGCCAGAGCACCGACGTAGGCTGCGCGGATGGCTGTGGAGTGAGCTTTAACCGGAACACGACTGTCGAGGTCAACAAGGAACTGTGCACGACGCGCGAGGGCGTGTTTGCTGCCGGTGACGCTGTCCTGGGGCCTGCCACTGTCGTGGAAGCCGTCGCCCAGGGGAACCAGGTGGCCGTGGCTGTTGATAGCTACCTGCAAGATGGGGAGCCGGTGTCCAAGGAAGAATGGCTCGCCTACGGCTCGGTGCCTCTGACCTGGAATATGGAAGGGTACGCCGAGGCTGGGCGGGAGGAAATGCCCGTGCAGGCGCCGGAAGTGCGGCGTAACAACTGGAAAGAAGTCGAGCTTGGGTTCGCCCGCGAGGCATGTCACGAAGAGTGCAAGCGCTGCCTGCGTTGCGACCTGGAGGACAAGTTCTAGACCGTTGATTTGTTGATCTGTTGGCCGCAGCGGCGGGCCTCTGGTCCGGCAATGCTGCGGCCAACAGACCAAGTGACTGAAGTAGGGGGATGCCATGGCGAGTGTTCAAATCACCATTGATGGAATTACCGGCAGCGTTCCACCCGGAAGCACGGTGTTAGAAGCTGCCCGGTCTTTGGGAGTGGATATTCCCACTCTGTGCGATCATCCCGCGATTCAGCCCATTGGAGCTTGTAGAATCTGCCTGATAGAAGTCGAGAAACAGCGCGGGTTGCAACCGGCCTGCACGTTCCCAGTGAACGAGGGAATGGTGGTACATACCAAGTCGCCCAAGGTAGTCGATGCCCGGCGGTTTGTGCTACAGTTGCTGTTCTCAGAGCGGAACCATTTCTGCATGTTCTGCCAGGCCAGCGGTAGCTGCGAATTGCAGGACCTGGCCTACGAGTATGGGCTCGACCACTGGGAGTACGACCGCGCTTTCCCGCAGATGCCGGTGGATGCATCACGCAAGTATTTTACGATGGACCACAACCGCTGCATCTTGTGTCGGCGTTGCATTCGTGCTTGTGATGAATTGGTGGGTAACGGCACTCTTGGATTGAAATATCGTGGCGCGGAGACGCGAGTTATCGCTGATATGGACGTGCCTTTCGGCGATTCTACTTGTGTGGCCTGCGGAACCTGTTTGCAGGTGTGCCCGGTGGGCGCGGTGCTGGACCGGATGAGCGCCTATATGGGAGCCACCGATGAGGTGGACCGAGTCAAGTCGCGCTGTACGGCGTGTAGTGTGGGCTGCGGCCTGGAGCTGGTTGTGCGCGACAATCGCGTGATTCGCGTGGAAGGCGATTGGGACGCAGAGCCTAATAAGGGCCTGCTGTGCGAGTTGGGTCGGTTCGGCCTGATGTACGACAAGCGCAAGCGGGTGAACAAGCCGCTGGTCAAGACGGAGAGCGGTTGGGTCGAAACGACCTGGGAAGACGCGCTGGGCCAGGTACAGCAAAAGCTGTCCGGGGCTGGCGATGCACTCTGTACGGTGGTTTCCGGGCTGGCCTCGACCGAGGCAGCTCAGGCCGTAATGGAGAAACTGCCTGGAACCAAGGCAGTTATGGATGGGGGAATGCCCGCCGCCGCCGATGGGATTGGTGTGCTGGATGAGGCGGATCTGTTTATCGTCGTTCAGACGGACCTTACGAAGGACTATCAGGTAGCCGGATTTGCTGTCAAGCGGAGCGTACGCCATCGCGGGGCCAGGCTGATGATCCTGGATGACGCGCAGAATGGCCTGGAGCAGTTGGCGGTCTGGAAGGGCACTCCCGAGGATGCTGCCCACGTGCTGGCAGTGGCTCAAGACGCGCAAATGCCGGTGATCATATATGATGCGGCGGGCGCAGAGATAGCGAAAAAGCTGGTTGATCTGCTGCCCAATGCCAAGCAAGTGACCTTTCCCGGGGGCAGCAATGCTCATGGCCTGGCAAGCGTGGGCCTGGATACCTCCTTTACTGCCAACGGGGCCAACGCGTATTATGTGCTGGCAGCCGAAGCGGGCCAGCCCGATGAGAAGTTGATGGACGCGCTCCAGAAGGCGGACTATGTCGTGGTGCAGTCCTCTTTCCGTGAGCCGTGGCTTGATGTTGCCCAAGTGATTCTGCCCTCGCCTACCGCTTATGAGAAGAATGGCACATTCATCACTGCGGAAGGGTGCAAGGTAGAAGTAGCGGCTGGCGTTAGCTCAAAGCTTCTCTCGGAAGTAGAGGTTATTGAGCGCATCGCGGCTGGTCTTTAGCGTTGCGTTCTGACCTACTGAGGCTAAAAGGGGAAAACAATGGGCAAGATCACTCTTTGTACAGATTGGCTGGATGTGTGCTCCGGTTGCCACATGTCCATTCTGGATATTGATGAAAACATTCTCGAACTGATCAAGCACGTGCAACTGCTGTCGTCGCCCGTCACTGATCTGAAGCATCCTCCCAAGGAAGGGTGTGATGTGGGCATCCTGACCGGCGCAGTGAGCAACGACCATCAGGAGCATGTCGCTAAGGAAATGCGCGAGCGGGCAGGTGTGCTCATCGCCCTCGGCGATTGCGCTGTGATGGGGGGCATCTGCACCATGCGGAACTTTTTCGATACCGAAGAGGTGCTACGACGGGGGTATGTAGAAACCGAAAGCACCGCACCTGGTCAAGAAGTGCCGCGTTCCAACGAGATTGGCAAGCTGCTGCCCCAGGTCAAAGCCGTGGATCAGGTCGTCAAGGTGGACCTGTATATCCCGGGTTGCCCGCCGCCCGCCAAGGCGATCTGGTACGCCATCACAGAGCTATTGGCGGGGCGCACGCCGGTGCTGACGGATGATCTGTTGACGTATGACTGACGAGATCGCCTAACGGGATTGGTGTCAGAGCTAGCTAGTATAGAGGAGTAAGCCAAAATGGGTCGCAAGCTGACCATTGAACCCGTTACCCGAATCGAAGGGCATGCGCGGGTGACGATACATCTCGATGATGACGGAAACGTCGAACAGAGCTATTTGCATGTAGATCAGTTTCGGGGCTTTGAAAAGTTCTCGGAAGGGCGTATGTTCTATGAAATGCCCGTGATCACGCCGAGAATCTGTGGCATCTGTCCTGTCAGCCATCACCTGGCGTCTGCCAAGGCCTGCGACAAGATCGCGGGGGCGGTGCCGCCCCGACCGGCGCAACTCTTGCGCGAATTGCTGCACATGGGGCAGATGGTACAGTCGCATTCCATGCACTTTTTCCATCTGGCGTCGCCCGACCTGCTGTTAGGCTTTGATGCAGACCCCGCCATTCGTAACGTGGTGGGCATCATCGAAGCGGACCCGGCGTTGGCGATCAAGGCGGTCAAGCTGCGCACCTATGGCCAGGAGATTATCCGGCGCCTGAGTGGCCGACGGATTCACATGCACTGGGCCGTGCCCGGTGGTGTAAGCGCGCCCCTGTCCCAGGAGGATCGCGATTGGATGCTGAGCCAGGTCGATGAAATGATTAGTTACATCCAGGACGGCATCGCCGTGGCTAAGGGCTGGGTGGGGGCCAATCAGGACGTCATCCAGAGTTTCGCCAACTTTCCCACGAACTATATGGGGATGGTGAAGGATGGCGCTGTGGAACTGTACGAAGGCGACCTGCGCATGGTAGATAGCAAGGGCAATTTCGTGACCGAATTTAGCCCTTGTGACTATCTTGACTATATTGAAGAAAAGACCGAAGATTGGTCCTATTTAAAGTTCCCGTACTTTAAGCAGATGGGCTGGCCGCAGGGCGTGTATCGTGTGGCCCCGCTGGCACGGCTGAACGTGGCTGAGCGGATGTCCACCCCGCTGGCAAACGAGGAGTTTGCCAATTTCAAGGCCCTTTCCGAGGGGCCGGTGCAGCAGTCGCTATACTATCACTATGCCCGGCTGATCGAGGACCTGAACGCCGCCGAGCGAGTGCGCGAGTTGTGCGAGGACGAGGATATCTTGTCCGAGGACATTCGCGATATGACGATGGAGATTACCGGCCAGGGCGTGGGCTGCATCGAGGCCCCGCGCGGCACACTGTGGCACCACTATTGGACCGATGAGGATGGCAAGATCGCCAAGGCCAACCTGATCGTTGCCACGGGCAATAACAACTGGGCCATGAGCCACGCCGTGGATATGGTTGCCAAGACCTTTATCGATGGCAACAACGTGACCGAGGGGATGTTGAACCGGGTAGAGGCAGCTATCCGCTGCTACGACCCGTGTCTGTCCTGTTCCACCCATGCGCTCGGGCAGATGCCCTTGCTCGTCGATGTGGTTGACGCACAGGGCGAGTTGGTGCAAAGATTCCAGCGCGACTAATTGCATAGATTGATTGGTAATCTGTAGGGCCACCGCTAGGGACAAGGTCTATGGTTCGCGGAGACCTTGTCCCTAGTTTTGGTGCACTAGAATCGAGTGGAAGTGTCAGGTGTCTTACTGGTAGGATATGGGAATCTCAGCCGCCGCGATGATGGCGTGGCGTATCACATCCTGGGTCGCTTGCGCGAGCGCCTGGGGTATTCCTCCCCAGAGTTGGAAAACGACTATGAGGAGTTGGGCGAGGAACTGGCGCTGATGTGTACCCATCAGCTAGGCCCAGAGATGGCGGAGACGCTATCCCGGTTCGATGTGGTGGTGTTTCTCGATGCCCATATTGCCAGCGCGGATTGGGAGCCGGTTCACTGGCAGGAGATCACTCCAGCCTATCGCCCCAGTCTGGTTAGCCATCACATGAAGCCCGCTACGCTTCTGGCGTTGTGTGGGGCGCTGTACGGGCACACGCCAAAAGGGTATATTCTTTCTGTGCTGGGCACCGATTTCGATTTCGGCCAGGAACTCTCGCCAACGACGGCGGGCCTGGTGGAAGATGCAGTGCAAGTCCTGATGGAACTGATTGTCTCCGTGGGAGCCGTTCCAAGATAGCTGTACTAAAATACGAATATCGTACGATTTGCCCATTTAGCGTATTGAATTTCGTAACACATTGCGCTATAATGGAGGAAGCACGGTGTTGGTGTCGGCAGTCCACCTTACCTGGGCCGTCCGGCGTTCAAACTACAATCTCTGGGGAGGATGTTCACATCATGGCAGATATCCATATTACCATCGATGGCAAACAGCTATCGGTGCCCCGAGACAGCACGATCCTGGAGGCGGCGGAAAACGCGGGGATCAAGATCCCCAAGCTGTGCGCGCACCCCGCGCTCAAGCCAATTGGGGCTTGTCGTGTCTGTCTGGTCGAGGTGGAAAAGCAGAGGGGGTTGCAGCCTTCCTGCACATTTCCTGTTTCGGAAGGGATGGTGGTGCACACCAATTCGCCCACCGTACGGGAGGCGCGCCGTTTCGTGCTCGAACTGCTGCTCTCGGACCACCCTCTGGACTGCATGACCTGCGAGAAAGCGGGAGCGTGCGAGCTGCAGGACCTGGCCTATGAGTATGGCATCAAGGAAAGCCGCTATCCCGGCCAGCAGCACGATTGGCCGGTGCAGGATGATAATCCCTTCATCTATCGCGACTATAACAAGTGCATCCTCTGCCGACGTTGTATCCGTGCTTGCGATGAGATCAACGGCGTACAGGCCATTGGGCTGATTAGCCGTGGATGGAGCACCAAGGTTGGCACGGCCTATGACGGCAGCCTGGAGGATTCGCCCTGCGAGTTCTGCGGGATGTGCGTGGAAATCTGCCCGACTGGCGCACTGACTTCCAAGATGCGGATGGGAACAGGTCGTTTTTGGGAGATGGAAAAGGTCACCACTACTTGTCCGTATTGCGGCGTTGGCTGCACCCTCGATCTGATGGTCAAGGATGGCAAGATCACCAGCGCGCAATCCAACTGGGATGGCGCGGCGAACAAGGGGTGGACTTGCGTCAAAGGCCGCTTCGGCTGGGATTATGTACAGAACGAAGAGCGCCTGACTACGCCTCTCATCAAGAAGGATGGAGCCTTTGTCGAGGCTACCTGGGATGAGGCGTTGGACCTGGTGGCAGACAAGTTTGTGGAGATTGCCCAGACGCATGGGCCCGACGCACTGGCCTTCCTCAGTTCGGCCAAATGCACGAACGAGGAGAACTATCTCGTCCAGAAAATGGCCAGGGGGTTATTCGGTACAAACAATGTGGACCACTGTGCCCGTCTTTGACACAGCTCCACAGTGACCGGTCTGGTCACAGCGTTTGGTTCCGGCGCCATGACGAACTCGATCGAGGACATCAGCAACGACGCCCTCGCCTACTTTATCATCGGCTCCAATACGACGGAGAACCATCCCGTCATCGGCATGCACATTCGGCAGGCCGTGAAGCAGCGCGGGGCCAAGTTGGTCGTCGCGGACCCGCGGCGTATCCCTATCACCGATTTTGCCACGCTCCATCTGCGGCAGCTTCCTGGCACGGACATTGCCCTGATCAACGGGATCATGAACGTGCTGATCGCCGAGGAGCTCTACGACAAGCAGTATGTCGCCGAGCGCACCGAGGGATTCGAGGACCTGAAGGCGATGGTAGCCAAGTATACGCCAGAAGTGGCGGCAGAGATCACCAGCGTTCCGGCGGACGATATCCGTCAGGCTGCGCGCATTCTGGGCGAGAACCGGCCCGGTGCGCTGCTCTACGCGATGGGCATCACCCAGCATACCACAGGGCATCAGAATGTGCTCTCTTGCGCCAACCTGCAAATGCTCCTGGGCAACATGGGCGTGGCCGGTGGTGGCGTGAACCCCTTGCGCGGGCAGAACAACGTGCAGGGCGCCTGCGATATGGGTTGCCTGGTCAACTTTTACACCGGCTATCAGAAGGTCATGGATGAGCCTGCCCAGGGTAAGTTCCAGCAAGCGTGGGGCAAGACTAGTAGCTTGAAGGTAGGGTTGACCGTTACTGAAATGATTAACGCTGCCGAGCGCGGCGAGGTCAAGGGACTTTTTGTGCTGGGTGAGAATCCCGGCATGACCGACCCCGACGCTAACCATGCCCGCAAGGCGCTGAGCGAAACCGAGTTCCTGGTTGTGCAGGAAATCTTCCCCAGCGAGACGACGCCGTATGCCGACGTCATTCTGCCGGGGGCTTCCTTTGCAGAGAAGGAAGGCACCTTTACCAATACCGAGCGGCGCGTGCAGATGGTCCGGCAGGCGATCCAGTGCCCCGGTCAGGCTCGCCCCGACTGGGAAATCCTGGCCGACCTGGCCCGGCGCATCCAGCAGCGTTTGGGGATGGATACGGGCACTGCTCCGTATGCTTCCTGGGAGTATAGCAACGCGCAGCAGATCATGGAGGAAATCGCCGCACTGACGCCCATCTATGGCGGTATCACCTATGGGCGCATTGACAAGGCTGGCCTCCAGTGGCCTTGCCCTGCCAAGGACCATCCGGGAACCAAGTTCTTGCATAAGGACAAGTTCTCTCGCGGTCTGGGCCACTTGAGTGCGGTGGAATGGTTGCCGCCGAACGAAGTGCCCGATGCCGAGTATCCCTTTATCTTTACCACGGGTCGCGTGCTGTTCCATTTCCACGGTGGCACCATGTCCCGCCGATCCAAGGGCCTGGACGCTATCTGCCCGGAGGCATTGGTGGAACTCAACCCCATCGACGCGCGCGCGCTCAAGGTAGAAGACGGCGAGTTGGTCAAGGTCAGCTCTCGCCGTGGCGAGGTTATCGCCAAGGCGGAAGTGGTGGATCGGCCCGACCAGGGTGTCGTGTTCATGACCTTCCACTTTAAGGAAGCGGCAGCCAACTTGCTTACCAATGCGGCGATTGACCCCATTGCCAAGATTCCAGAGTACAAGGCATGCGCGGTCAAGGTCGAAAAGATTTAGGGTGATCTCTGGGCAGATAGGGTAACTCTTATCTGCCCCCAGTGTTATAGCTTGGGAGGAGGTGATCTTGCCGACGACAAACGCGTTTGCGGCAACAAAGCTTGCTTTGTATTAGGTCAACCATCCATCCATCCACCAAGACAAGGAGTAAAGAAAATGCCCTTCAAAGCACCAAAGGCAATCGTCGAGACAGCCTGCACCGCAGGGTGCGGCAAGGCTGATCTGCCTGTATCCAAGCAGCTCGTTCTGGGGTTCCTGGCTGGAGCCTTTATCGCCTTCGGCGGCCTGTTGGCCATCGTAGTGGGTAGGGGCAGTCCCGCCATCGCCGCAGCTAACCCCGGCATGGCCAAGTTCATCTTTGGCGCCGTCTTCCCGGTGGGCCTGATGCTGGTCGTCATCGCTGGTTCTGAGTTGTTCACCGGTAACTGTGGCGTGATTACCCCGGCCTGTTTGACCGGTTCCGCTCGTCTCCAGGCTATGCTGCGCAACTGGGGCGTCGTCTATGTCGGCAACTTTATTGGGTCGATCTTTGTGGCCATTTTCCTGGCTTTCTTGACCGGCACGGTGAACGGTGGGGATCTGGGCACCGCCGCTGCTGGCATCGCCGAAGCCAAGGTGGGCATTGGCTGGGGCGCGGCGATTCTGCGGGGCATCGGCTGCAACTGGCTGGTCTGCCTGGCCGTCTGGTTGGCCCTCGCTTCCGACGATATCGCTGGCAAGATCCTGGGAATCTGGTTCCCGATCATGGCCTTTGTCACGCTGGGCTACGAGCACTCGATCGCCAACATGTTCTTTATCCCGTTGGGTATGCTCAATGGCGCGGATGTGTCCATCGGCCAGTTCCTGTTCAGCAACCTGCTGCCTGTGACTATCGGCAACATCATCGGTGGTGCTGGCTTTGTGGGCGCCATCTATTGGTGGCTGTACGGCAGGGGCGAGAAGCAGGCAGCGCCGCAGGGACAGCCCGCGGCCAAGCCTCGGTAAATTGCTCTGGGGCATGGCGATCAATCGCCTGCCAATGCTATAAGGTGTTCTATGCGGGCGCACTCGATTTCGGGTGTGCCCGCTTTTTTGTGTATAATCGCTATGGTCGATCACGGTAATCGCTGTAACTCGATACGGAGAGTTATGTGATGGAACAGCAATGGCCTACAACAACCCGCCGAGTCTGGCAGGTACGAGATGGCGAACTTCAAGAGCAAGAGACGCAAATCGTGTTGGAGGAGCCGCTGTCCCTGTTCGTGAACGGCCAGCAGGTGGCCGTGTTGATGCGTTTGCCCGGCATGGAGAAAGAGTTGGCGGCTGGCTTTAGCATCAGCGAGGGGCTGGTGGCGGATTTTGCCGACGTGCTCACCATCCGGCATTGCGGGCGAGGGTTGCCTGCCCTGGATGAGGGGGTGCTGGAGGAGGGCGCAGAGGCCACCGGAGACGAGTCGCGCAACGAGGTAGAGGTGCAGGTGCGACCCGGAGGACTGCGCCCGGAGGCCCGCCTGGAAGTGGTGCGCCTGATTCGCGCGGGTTGCGGGGCGGTGGATGTAGACCGCGCCGAACTGCCCCTGTCGCCGGTGCAAAACGACCTGACCGTGGACACGCAGGTCGTTTTGAGGCTGGCGCAGACGATGGCGGCGGCCCAAGACTTGCACCGGCACGTGGGTGGGGTACATGCGGCAGCCCTGTTCGACGCGCAAGGCAAGCTGGTGATTTTGTGCGAGGATGTGGGGCGGCACAACGCCGTGGACAAGGCGGTGGGATATTGCCTGCTGCGGGGTATCCCCCTGGCGGACAAGCTGCTGCTCTGCTCCGGCCGCCTGAGCTACGAGATGGTCACCAAGGCTATCCGGGTGGGTCTGCCCATCCTGCTGTCCATGTCGGCTCCCACGGCCCTGGGCGTGCAATTCGCAGATCGCTTTGGCCTCACCATCGCGGGGTATCTGCGGGGCAGCCGGATGACTGTCTACACCCACCCCCGGCGGCTGGGGTTGGGACAACCTACGGCTTGATGACCATTGGAGCGCCGCCACCCTTGGCGGCTTCCCGCGCCAAAATGGCGCGCCTACGGTAGTCGCGGTTTCCAACTGCGAGATAGCGTATCGTTGCTACATGGCCCAACGCGCTATGGAAAGCGCGGCTACGAGTACGACAACGGTCACGGTTTGATGACCGCCTGTTGCAGGGTATAGGCGTCGCCCGGTTGGCCCTGCGCAGGGCGCAGGATCAGCCGATAGGTGCCGGGGGAAAGGGTCGGCGGCAGGAACACCTGCTGTATGTCTCGCAGTACCTCGCCCTGCTGCCATTGGGCGGGAGGATATAGCCCGCCCAGGGGTACGATCTCTTGCTCCCACACCGTCTGGCGGCGTTGGTTCTCCAGAACCAGGACCAAGCGCTCCGGAGCCGGTTCATCTCCCTCCCGCCGCCAGAACAGCACCAGCCGCGTGCCCTCCCCAGGCTGGAAGGATGAGGCGGGTTCGTGCTCTAGTCCGAGCCGCCGCAGGCTGTTGCCGATCAGTTGCACGGAACCCCAACTGGCTTGCTGCTCGCGCTCCATGTCCAGCGCAGCCACCGGCGGCGGGGCTTGCGGCGAGCGCAGCGCGATTTGCGCCAGGTCCACCGAGTCGCCCAGGGGTTGCTCCCCGGCAGACACGGCCAGGCGTTGGCCGTCGTCTGCGGCATATAAGCCAATGCGCAGCGTGTGCTCCCCTGGTGGCGTGCCCGCCGGAATCAGCAGCCCATAGTTGTCGGCGATAATCTCCCCCGGCTGCCAGGTATCGGTGGGCCGACTGCCCCCGCCCGGCTCGCTGTCGCGCTGGCCGACGATGTTGCCCCGCCCGTCTACCAGATGGGTGAACACCTTGTAGCGACGGTCGATAGGGGTCAGCGCCTCCCAGAACAGAGTAAGCTGCACGATGTCGCCGCTGGCCGGGTCGGGCGTGAGCAGGCTATACCCCCGCAGGCGAATGCGCTCCCCCCAGACATAATCCGTCGGGTGCTCGGCCTCGGCGGGCGTGGCTTGCGGGACGGCGTACACGACCAGCCGCACGTTGCCGAACCAGCTATCCATCGTCTTGAAGCAGCGGCTATCCAGCCACCCTTCAATAAAGCGCTGCGGGTCGCTTTCGTCGGTGGCCCAAAAGATGCCATAGATGCGCGGATGGTTGGCTACTATCTCTTGCAGCGCGGCCTCGGTTTGGGCGGGGTCCAGTGGCCTTTGCAGTGGCAGCGGATATTCGGGCAGCGGCCCGCGATAGTACAGGTCCACCGTCTCGATTTGCGAGGGGGCGTTGATCAGGATAGCATCCTGCGGCCCGGCGGTAGCCTGGATATAGTCCACGATCCCCCGATAGTCGTCGCGGCGATAGGTGTTGTCGAAATAGAGGTTTTGCAGGGAAGCGGTTACAGGCAGGCAGACCAGCGCCATCAACCCCACCACGGGGATCGCTGCCAGCCAGCGGCGATTGGTGATGCGGCCCAGCCAGCGCCCCACGGCGGTGATGCCCCACGCTTGCAGGATGTAAAAGGCGGGGGTGGCCAGCAGGAGGAATTTGGGCTTGTACATGGGGCGTTGCAAGGATAGCACGTACATGGTCACGATGGGCACGACCAGATAGAGCAGGGTGAGCACGAGGCCGGAAGCTCTCACCCCACGACCTACGCTCGTCTCCCCCTGGGGGCGGGGGGCAGGCGCCTTTACGCTGGCTTCTTGGGATAGGGCGGTCTGTAGCCGCGCCATTCTGGCGCGTTTGTAGCCTCCCCAATCCAGCAGTCCGGGCAAGATCAGGGCCGCCAACGCCAATGCCAGCAAGGAGAGCGTGCTACCTGGGGCCAGTGTCAGTCCCACGCTGAACACGTGCGCGATGTTGCGCAGCAGTTGGGGCAGGGTGAGCGGCGCGCTCACGGCAGGCCAACTACGCAGCGAGCGCCAGGAAAGGGCCAGCCACGGCGCATAGGCCAACCCCACGCCGAGTTGCAGCCCCGCCCACAGCAGGAGGGACGCTGCATAACCACGATGGGCCGCCAGGGATGGCGGCAGTTCGATAATGCCGCCAGGGGTGGCGGCGGTCCGGGGGGCCGGCGGTCTGGCGTGCGTTTCGTAGGCGCGGTTTCCATACCGCGTTTCCACATTGGCAGCGCGTCTACGAGTGAACAGCCAAACTACAAAGCCGATATTTTGCGCGGCGAGCAAGGCAAAGGCGAAATAGTGACTGTAGATGGCCAGGGCTGTGGTCAGCAGGTAGAGGGCGGCCCAGCCCGCCAGCCGCCGGGCGTTCGCCGTCTCCCACGGCGGGCACGCCGCTACCGCCAACAACTGTACGTAAGCCAACATGGACAGCAGGCCGAACAGCGTCACCAGGATATACATGCGCGCTTCCTGGGCATAGTACACCTGGAAGGGAGAGATGGCGACCAGCAGCCCTGCAAGCAGGGCGGTCAGCGGACCGAAAAAGCGGCGGGCGAACAGGTAGGTGGCCGCCACGATCCCCACGCCCACCAGCGCCGACAATGAGCGGGCGGCAGCCTCTCCCACGGGCGCGGGGTCGGCGGGGCTTACCCCGGCCAGCCGCAGCCAGCCGTGCAGCAGGTAGTAGTACAGCGGGGGATGGATGTCGCTGGCCGCGTTGCGGGTGATGGTAGGCAAATCGCGCAAGGCCAGGGCCACGCTGGTGCCCTCGTCGTTCCAAAAGCTCTGCGCATCCAGGTGATACAGGCGCAGCCCCAGCGCCAGCGTGATCAGCAGCAGGACGCCCAGCAGTTCCCATCGGCGCGAGGACAGCCTAGTCATGGCGCTCCAACATAGCTCGACGCCAGCGCCCCGTCCCCAGCACTACCCCGCCCACGGTGAGCAGGCCACGCAGCCAGTTCAGCCAGGCGAACCGCCCTTGCTGCACGATCACGCCGTCTAGCTCCACCGTACCTCCGCTGACCTGCACGCGCACCTGATGGGGTTCGTCGCGCAGCCCCTGGGTCACGGTGATGGCCGAGGCGTCCGAGTGGGGCGCGTCCCACGGGCGGGAGAGGTGGGTGGGCCGTCCGTCCACGGTGATCTGCAAGTGCTCGGCCTGGGCGGCATCACGTAGCACCAGGTCCAGTTGCGGGCCGACGAAGGTGAATTCCAGCGTCGCGCCGTCCTGACCCTGGGTATACGCGCCTAGTACGGCGCTCTCGTCGCGCACGCGCTCCCACGGCCCGCTATAGCTCAGCGCCCAATGGTCTTCTTGATGATAGCCGTAATAGACGGACGGGGGCTGGTTAGCCAGCGCAGACAGGGCATCATAGGCTGGCAGCGTGGTGAAATCGGGATCGACCATGCGAAAGTAATACCAGGCCTGGTTACGCTCGGCGTCCGAGGCGCGGCGGAAAAACCAGTAATTCATCATCCCCAGCCAGGGAAACTCGTGCGCGGCGCGTTGGTATGCTTCCACGGCATAGGTGGCCTGTTGCTGCTCGCTTACCCGACCATAGGCGGGGAACCCGTCGAAATCCTCCGGCACGGCGTTCCAGCCCACTTCTGCCGCCCAGAGGGGCTTGGCAGCGTCTCCGTGGCGCACCATGATCTCGCGGATCAACTGCACGCGGGAGAAATTGGTGCGGTCGCGGCTGGTGCGCAGATCGTAAGGGCCAGTCCACAGCCCGTAGGCCATTGCGCCCATAATGTCGAAATGCCCCTGCACGCCCGCCTCGTACATCATCTCCAGGTAGATCAGGTCGCTGACATTGCGCGGGCCGAACTCGAACGGTGTTTCCTCGGTGGTAGGGGCGAGGGCCGCCGCGATGATGACGCAGTCGGGGTCGGCCTCCTTGGCGCGGCGGTAGGCCACCTTGAGCAGTTGGGCGTATCCCGCCGGGTCGGCGGGCTGGTCGCCCCATTCCGGGTAGATGTTGGGTTCGTTCCAGATTTGATAGTAGCGGACGCGCCCCTTGTAGCGGCTCACTACGGCGTACACGAAATCGCCGAAATCCTCATAGTTGTCCGGCGGGGCCAGGGTCCACCCCTCGGCGTCACCCATCGCGCGAGACCAACCCGGGGGATTATCCAGCCGGGCGATGATCTGCAGGTCGTGCTTTTCTGCCAGGTCCACGATCCGGTCGTATTTTTCCCAGGTGCTCACGTTCCACTTGGGGTCGACGAAATCCCCCTTGCCAGCGATCTCGATGTCCTCCCAGGGGAATTGCTGGCGAATCCAGTGGAACCCCGCGTCGGCGATCAGTTGCAGCGAGCGGTCCACCTTTTCCGGCTCGACCTCTTGTTCCAGGAAGGTGTTGACACCGTAGGGCGACATGCCGGTGTGGGGCATGGGCATGAGCGGCTCGGTTTGGGGCGGGGATTGGGTCAGGCGCAGGTAGGCCAGGGCCAGCGTGCCCTTGACCTGTTCGACCAGTGTGCGCTCGCCCGTCCAGTGGGCCAGGGTATAGCTGATGCGGTTCCTGTTGGCAAAGGCCAGGGATAGCAAGAGCAGGACCACGGCCAGGGCCAGCAGCAGGATTTGCGCTGCACGGGGGATGCGTCTCCACCAAGTAGTCATGGGCAATCAACCTCCTCGTTGGTGAGACGACCAGGGCGCGGTTTGGGTTCCGTGAGAAGGCGGAAAACCTCACCCCACGGCCTCGGGTGGACCTCACCCCCCCGGCCCTGCGGGCCGCTCCCCCTCTCCAGTTCTGGAGAGGGGGAGGCTGTGTGCGTGGCCGCTGTACTCGTAGCCGCGGCATCCTGCCGCGCAATAGCTCCGGGGTTCTGCACACGCGCCAGAATGGCGCGGCTACAGATCGCGCGATTACGTGGGAAAGAGCGTGGGTGCATGGTTGAGCAGCATCCAATCTAGGCCCTATAGGCGGCGGCGCGTGGTGCGCCGGGGGTTCTTGGGCTGTTCCACGGCTCCCCGATAGCTGGGGAAGTTCAAATCCAGGATGTTGCAGACGCTGGTATCCAGCAGGCGGCTCTGTAGCCGTGCGTCCAGCCCCTCCCAATCTGCTGTCGAGAGGGTGATCACAGTTGGCAGGCGGGCAACGTAGCGATAGTTCAGGATTTGGAAGAGCTTTTCCTGCGCCCACTGGGTGGTGTTGTGCGTGCCCATATCGTCCAGCACCAGGAAGCGCGCCCGGCGCACCTCGTTGAAGCGCTGGTCATAGGAGACAGAACTGCCGGGCTGGAAAGTGGCCCGCAGATGGTCCAGCAGGTCGGGGACCACGATGAACAGCACCAGCGACCCGCTGCGCATGACCTTATTGGCGGCAGCGGCGGCCAGGTGGGTCTTGCCCACGCCATACGGGCCGCGCAATAGCAGCCAGTTCATGGGGGCCTCGGCATATTCCTCCACCCGGCGCACGGTTTCGTGCAGGCGCGCCTGGAGGGAGGGTTCCAACTCTCCCTTGCGGTCGGAGAAGGAGGTAAAAGTCAGTCCCTCGTACAGGCTCAACCCGCCAAAGGTTTCCCCCTTGCCGGTCACGTTCTCCCCCAAAATCTTGGTGCGAAAGTCGGGGGTGTACATGGGCACCTTGTGGACCAGGTTCTGGTCGCGGAAGCGGGAGCCCAGGCGTGGGTCGATATCTTCGAGCGACTGGTTTGTCGTGATGACGGTGGGCAGCCCGGCGTTGTAGCGATAATTTAGCAGTTGGTACAGCTTTTCCGTCGCCCAGGGAGTGGTATTCTGGGTGCCCAGGTCGTCCAGGACCAACACTTCGACATCGCGCACCTGCTGAAAGCGCTCGTCGTAGGTGACCGGGCTGTCCGGGGCATAGGTGGCCCGCAGATGGTCCAGTAGGTCCGGGGCGACGATGAAGAGCACCGGCAGCCCGCGCTCCACGCGATAATTCGCCACGGCAGCGGCCAGGTGGGTTTTGCCGGATCCATAGCTGCCGGTAAAGATCAGCCAGCCGGAGGGCGATTGCGCAAAGCTGCGCGCTGTACGTAGCGCCTCCTCTAGAATCCAGGAAATCTCGGCGGATTCGTAGGTGTCGGTGCGAAAAGTGTCCAGGGTCATGTGTTGCAGGTGTTCCAGGTTGCTGAGCTTGCGCAGTTGGGTCAGGCGCTTTTGCTGGATGGACTGGCGCTTGCATCTGCAAGGGACCGCCTTGCCAAACAGTCGGTGGCCGATGGGTACGTCCAGCCGAATGGAGCCCACCCCGTGGCAATAGGGGCAATCCTCCTCAGCACCCTGGGGTTCGGGTGCAGATGAGGGTGTGAGCAGGTAGTCTTGATCTGGTTTCGTGTCGGTATCGCTCATAGCCGATGGCCTCGCAGGCTGAACTTGGGTCTTTTGCGCAGGGCGGACGGGCGGTCCCGTTGGGCATCCGCCTGACCGTCATCCTTCCCCTCGCGCGCCCAGCGCTCCAGGATACTCTTGATATACCGCCAGTTGCGGGCGTTGCGCTCCACGGCAATATAGAACGCGTCCTCAATCCAATCGGCGGGGTATAACTGCTCGGCCTCTTTGAGTTCCTCGGCCAGCAAGGGTTGCAGCAGGCCGATATTCTGCTCGTATAGATCGAAAATGCCCGCGCGGGCCTCGTCTTCCAGATGCGGCTCGCGCACATGGCCGGTTTTTTCCAGCAACAACTCGCCGCTCTTGACCTGGGCCACGGCTTTGCGCCCCTGGGGCGTATTGAGGAACAGGTATTCCTCCGTGCCCTCTTTGTCGGTGACGGTGAGTTGCAATAGAGTTCCGCGCGCGAGGGCCCGTTCTACAGCCCTGGGCAGTACATCCATCGGGTCCCCCTCATCCGCCGAGCGCAGGGCGTTGAGCAGCAGGCTCTCGGCCTCCAGTTCCCGGCGCGTGAGGTAGCGGGGGTAGCCGCGCTGGCGGTTCAGCGACCAGAACATGAACAGGGTCAGCTTGAGCTCGGCCAGGTCATCGATCTCGGGGAGCAGTTGGGTGTAAAAGCTGTCAGGGACGGGAGTAAAGCGCGTTTTGCCAGCCGGAAAGCCTGCAAACAGTTTCATAGGGGTCCAAATTCTTCATCCGCGAAATACTCTTCGACACTGCGCATCTCCAGGTCGCCGAACTTGGTCAGGGAGGAATCGAACCGGAGCGAGATGGTGTCCGTGGGGCCATTGCGGTGCTTGGCGACGATGATGTCAGCCACGTTGGCGCGGTCGCTATCCTCGTCGTACATCTCATCGCGATAGATGAACATGACAATGTCCGCGTCCTGTTCGATGGAGCCGCTTTCGCGCAGGTCCGAAAGCACGGGGCGTTTCTCCTGGCGAGATTCCACCGCGCGGGACAACTGCGACAGGGCGATAACCGGCACGTTCAACTCGCGGGCCAACCCCTTGAGCGCGCGGGAAATGTAGGAAATCTCTTGCACACGGTTCTCGCTGCGCCGCTCGCCCCCCTGCATGAGCTGTAGATAGTCGATGACGATCATATCCAGGTCATACTCGGCGGCCAGGCGGCGGGCCTTGGTGCGGATTTCCATAGGCGAGGGGGAGGGGGTATCGTCGATAAAGATGGCCGCCTCGGAGAGCACCCCGCTGGCGTGGGTGAACTTGTCCCACTCCATATCCTCGATGCGGCCCAGCCGCAGGCGCTGTGAGTCGATGCCGGTCTGCGAGGATAGCATACGCTGCACGAGCTGCTCGCCCGCCATTTCCAACGTGAACATGGCGACCACAGCGTTGCTCTTGAGGGCGGCATTCATCGCCAGGGAAATGGCCAGGCTGGTCTTGCCCACACCGGGCCGGGCGGCAATGATAATCAGGTCGGATGGTTGCAGCCCGCCTAATAGCCGGTCCAGGTCTGTGAAGCCGGTGGGTACGCCCAGCGTCTCGTCGGGGTGTTCCACCAGGAACTCGACGCGGTCATAATAGCTTTTGATAATGTCGCGGATGGGCACCAGGGACTTGCTGATGCGGCGCTGGGACACTTCGAACAGGATTTGCTCGGCCTTGTCGATGACCTCATCCACCTGTTCGCGGCCCTCGTAGGCCAGGGCCGCAATCTGGCCCGCCGCGTCGATCAACCGCCGCATGAGGCTGGTGCGCTCGATAATCCGGCCATAGTGCTCTACGTGGACGGAGGTGGGCACCAGGTTGATCAACGAGGTCAGATAAGAAGGCCCGCCGATCAAGTCCAGTCGTTGCTGACGTTCCATCTCGTCCGCGACTGTGACGAAATCGGCGGGCATACGACGCTCGTGTAAATCGGCGATGGCGCGAAAGATCAGCCTGTGGGATTCCAGGTAAAAGTCATCCGCCCGCAGGAAACTGCCGACCTTGATGATCGCGTCGGGATCTATCAATAACGAACCGAGGACGGATTGTTCCGCCTCGATATTTTGCGGGGGAAGACGTTCTGCTTCCACAGGTTTACTCTCCCAGCTCGTCGAGGTTCAGGGAGTCCAAGAAATCGCGAAAGGCGTCCAGATCATCGTTGCCGCCACCTTCCCCACGGATTTCAGGGGAGGTGACGATGGCCGCCCGGTCCATCACGCTCTCTGCGGCATAGATGGGCACTGACGTGCGCACAGCCAACGCGATGGCGTCGCTGGGGCGCGAGTCGATCAATTGCAGGCGGTTCTCGTGCTCAACGGCGATTCGTCCGAAGAAGGTATTATCATTCAGGTCGTTGACGATTACATACTGTATGTTGCCCCCTAGCTCCTTGATGACATTGCACAGCAGATCGTGCGTCATCGGGCGGGGGACGGTGGTTTCTTGTAGGCGCATGACGATAGCTTCCGATTCGGGCTGGCCGATCCAGATGGGAAGATACCGTTCACCTTCCGACTCTTTCAGCAGGACAATGCGGTGACGCGATAGCAAACTGTAAAGTACAGAATACACATTCAGTTCTATCATGGGGATTGTAGTTCCTTCCGAAGTTGAATCTGTCCAGATTATACCACAATCAGCACCCTGTCACAACAGCCGGAATATGGCGGGCAGTAACCTCGCGCTCTGGGCATTTCAATCCCCTCTGGGCGATGCACTGAGGCCGCGAAGAGTAGGCATGAGGGATCAGTGATGCTGACTCGGGTAAGTGTAGTTGGCTGCTATCTATGCATCTACCTCTAGCCATGAAGTCAGATTGTCCCTAACGGGCGTAGTCAATGAATATAATGGATGATCTCCTTCACGTCGTTGCGCCTGTAATAGTCCCTGATCACACAACGATACTAGTAGTCGGCGAAGCCAATTCCCACCTTCTGCACTTCTCCAGGACGGACGAGCTGTAACAGCCTCATAGATACGATCGAAGGTAAGGCCTTCAGGCACACCATGTAGCGCCCAGAGGATTTTCAGTGACGACCGACTCTCACGGTCGCGGTTCTCTGCAATTCTGTGTACTCGCCGACGTAGGAACTCGGTCAAGGGAGTTATTCCTAGATCACGCCGCACCCACTCATCTACTGCAACCTTAATGCTCTGCAAGATGTTGAATACGTCAAAGTTCCTGTAGATGTATCCGCAGATGTCCGTAGGGAGAACAGGCATCCTTCGCTCTTTGAGAAGGAGGCATTTCCTGTTCTGCCCGATCATGTACCCCAACTCAATTGAAATATTCGGATTGAAGTCTCGTTCGTCTATTTGCTCGAATACTGCAATCCCGTACTTGCAGCAGTGCATATAGACTTGGACATTCTCCCACAAAAGTTGTTCGTATGCTCTGTCCTTGGCATAGTGCGGCCGAAGGCCCAGAGCTTGCAGTGACCTGTTGAGGGCTGCTTCAATCTGGCGGAAGTAGTGGTCGTCGCGGTACCGCATCATTACAAAGACGTTCTGCTCATACGGATAGCGGGTCAGGAACTCCTCCTCTGACCCCGAAACCGGAGTGTGTTGAGCGTCGGGACACCTATCGTCCATCTCTGTCTCCCAATGAGAATATGCCGGCATGATGCAGATCGTATACCGGTGGTAATTCGGGCACTTGCATGTTGGGATCAATCCTATATCAGTAGTCAAACGAGTGTCAAGCGCAAAGCAACGTAGTTGGAGTATGCAGTCGGGGAATTGGGGAAATAAACCTCACTTCCTGGCCCCAAAACTGTTGGTCGGCTCTGGTTTGGAGAAGGAGATGCAGTACCTCGTAAGCAATCCGAGCCCATATCATTGTTCGGATATGCCCGCAGGGTATTGACAAGCGACCCTTACTTGTCGTATATTGATAGTGACAGGTTAATACAGGGAGTGATCGATGGACGCTCAAGTCGGGCTGCAACGCAACAGTTCTGAACCACTCTATTTGCAGATAGCCAGCTATTTGCGGGGTCAAATCAGCAACGGGACTTTTGCTCCGTCTGCGGCCCTGCCGTCCGAGGCGGACCTGACCGCTCTGCTGAACGTTAGCCGTCCTACGGTGCGGCAGGCCTTGCACGTGCTGCTAGAAGAGGGCTTGATCGAACGCGTGCCGGGCCGGGGCACGTTTGTAACCGGCGTAACCCCCACGATCACGCGCCAACGGACGGGTACCCTGGCATTCATCGCGCTAGAGATGCGCGATACCTTCCTCATGCGCATCTTTGCGGGGGTGGAGCAGGTCGCCACCCAACATAACTATCATATCATCCTCTCCAATACCGGCAACGCCATCTCGGTCGAACAGCGCCAACTGACCGAGCTATGGGAGGGGGGCAAGATCGACGGCGTCATCCTCATGCCAGCCGATAGCCCCGGCCCTCACCAGACGTTGCGCAAGCTGTATCAGGCCGGGGTCCCCATCGTGTTGGTCGATCGCTACTTTGAAGACCTGGACGTCCCCTTTGTCACCTCGGACAATGTGCGGGGCGGCTATCTGGTAACCAGGCATCTGCTGGAGTTGGGTCATCGGCGGATCGGCTTTGTGACCAGACCAAACGTGTATATTACCTCGGTCGCGCATCGCGTGCAGGGCTATCGCCAGGCGCTCAAAGAAGCGGGCGTGACCTATGATCCCGGGCTGATTTTCCAGGGCTTGTTGCCCTACCTCAGCGAGATTCAGATCATGGGCAAGCCCTCCTCCAACCTGGTGGATTACGACAGAGAAGCGATCCGCGAGTTCCTTTCTTCCCCCAACCGGCCTTCCGCTGTGTTTATCTGTAACGAGATCATCGCGTTGCAGGTGATGGGGGTTTGCCGCGAGCTTGGCTTGCGTATTCCCCAAGATATAGCCATCGCCGGTTATGATGACGATCAGGTGGCCCCCATGCTGGACCCTCCTCTGACCACGGTCCGCCAGGACCCGCGCCAGATGGGTATCGTGGCAGCTACCATGCTGATGGATTTGTTGGCAAGCAAACCCGTTCAGAAAAGGAACTTTGTACCGGTAGAGTTGATTTTGAGGCAATCATCCGGGGATAGGCGCTAGCGGTCCGAATCTCCAGAAACTAGTTGTCCGCGCTATAGTGAACGTGTGTTAGTGGCTTCCGTATCCGTAGTTGTGCAGTTGGCCTTGTTCGTATTGGCAGGTCGTTCGAGGGTCTTGTGAGTCGGTGAGAGGCATCTCGTCAGGCCAGGCCCGCAAGGGCGGAGAGGAGGATCGCATAATACAAACCATCGTCTCCCGCTACTCCACGTGTGATTTACTGTTCGTGCCTTGCTCAACAGCCTTCATAGGAAAAAGGAGAAGAACATGAAAGCCTCGATGAGTCGTCGCGAATTGCTGCGTGGTTTTGGGGTTGGGGCGGCTGCCGTAACGCTGGCGGCTTGCCAGCCGAAGGTAGTGGAAAAGATCGTCAAAGAGACGGTCGTCGTTAAGGAAGAGGTCGAGGTCGAGAAAGAAGTCACCAAGGTTGTGGAAAAAGAAGTCGAGAAGGTGGTCAAAGAGACCGTCGTGGTGCCCCAAGAGACCACCAAGGTTGTCTTCTGGCACATCTTTGGCTCCGGCCCCAGCCGTGACATCTTTGACAAGCTCGTCGTCGACTTTGGCACCGCCAACCCGGGCTATATCGTGGAGTCTGTGTTCACCGATTTCTGGACGTATGACCAGAAATTCCTGGCCGCCGTCGCCGCTGGCGATCCCCCAGATGTGATCATGGGCGACATGACCCGCGCGGGCCAGCGCGCAGAGGCCCAGCAGATCATCGCCCTGAGCGAGTACATGACCAGGGACAACTTTACGCTGGACAACTTTGTCCCGTATGGCGTCAAGGACGTGAACTATAAGGGGGAGGTCTGGGGGGTTCCCTTTGGCCCGGACACGCGCATCCTGTATTACAACAAGACCGCTTTCGAAGAAGTGGGCCTCGACCCCAACACGCCCCCTACCACCTGGGACGAGTTGTGGGAGTTTGCGCACAAGCTGGATGTGAAGGATAGCGCTGGGAACTGGACACGGATCGGCTTTAGCCCGCTGTGGGGCAACGTCTGGTTCATGCCCTTCATCTGGAGCAACGGTGCGGTGGTCGTGGACGAGGGAGGTGGATTCCACTTTGACTCGCCCGAAGTGATCGAGACAGCCAAGTGGTACCAGAGCTGGGTAGAGTACTATGGCAAGGAAAACCTGGATCTGTTCTCCAGCGGCTTTGGCACCGAGGCCAACGATCCCTTCATGAGCGGCCAGGTGCCCATGATTGTCCAGACGAATGGGTATATCGGCGAGTTGCTCAAGTATGCCCCGGACCTGCAGTGGGGCGCTGGTTTGATCCCGCACAACGGCACCCCCGCTTCCTGGGGAGCCGGATTCGACTTGGAAGTCCCCAATGGGGCCAAGAACCCCGATGGTGGATGGGAGTTCATCAAGTTCCTCGTTACGAAGGATGTCGCTGTTACCTGGGCCAAGGCTTCCGGGTGGTTCCCTGCCCGGATGGATGCCGCTCAGGACCCGGCATTGCTCGAAGTTCCAGGATGGGATGTTGTGCTGGAAAGCATGGCAGTCACCCAGAGCCGGCAGTTCGTTCTGGAGGCTCCAACCTGGTACGGTCCCCTGATCACCGGATTCCAGGAAGTCTGGGATGGTGTCAAGACACCGGAGCAGGCGATGGCGGACGCTCAAGAGGCAGTCGAGCAAGAAGTCGAGAACTACGCGGCTACCCACTAACCCCTGGGGAAATAGCGGGGCAGGCACGTCAATTGGCGTGCCTGCCCCGTCATTGCTCCCCCAGTCGTATCGAAAGCGAGCGAATACGATGGCAACTTCTACCCGCTTCTCTGGGAAGGATGACTCTCTTGGAGCACGCTCTACTCCTGCGAAAAAGTGGCTTAGCAGGGGGACGCGGGAAGCCATTACCGGCTATCTGATGGCCTCGCCCTGGTTCATCGGGTTGTTGGTCTTTACTGCGGGGCCTATCTTGCTCTCGTTCTACTACAGCTTTACCACCTACCAGATCACCACGCCCCCACAATGGATAGGGATCACCAACTACCGCATCCTCTTTACGAACGACCCCAAGTTCCGCACCAGCCTGTACAATACGGCCTATTACGCAGTGTTCGTGGTGCCCCTGTCCGTTATCAATGGGCTTACGCTGGCTACGTTGTTGAATCAGCCGATCCCCGGAAGAAGCTTCTTCCGTACTGTCTACTATCTGCCCTCTGTCGTCTCGGGTGTGGCGAACGCCATGCTCTGGTTGTGGATACTCAATCCCAGATATGGCCTGATCAACAGTGCGCTGGGTTGGATTGGCATCAAAGGCCCGTTGTGGCTCACCAGCGCCGAATGGGCCAAACCCGCGCTGATCTTGATGAGCTTGTGGGGTGTGGGGGGGACGATGGTCATCTACCTGGCCAGTTTGCAGAATATCCCCCAACATCTGATAGAGGCTGCCCAGATTGATGGGGCCAACTCCTGGCAGCGCTATTGGAAGGTGACCATCCCCCTGCTGTCGCCAACTATTTTCTTTAACATGGTCACCAGCACCATCGGCTCCTTCCAGGTATTTACGCAAGCCTATGTCTGGACGACGGGTGGGGGATCGACCGGCGCGGGCCCCAGGGATTCCTTGCTCTTCTATGTGCTGTACATGTTCACTCGCACCTTCAGCGAGCTAAAGATGGGGTACGGTTCGGCCATGGCCTGGATCCTGTTCGTGATCGTGCTGATCCTGACCCTGATCCAGTTCCGGTTCGCCCGCAACTGGGTTTACTATGAGGGTGGGACAGGAGGAGGTATCTAGCATGCAGAAGCAATCTACCTTTTCCCTTTGGTCGTGGCAAAGCCGCAAGCTGCGCGATCGGGTCTGGCATACCGGCGTTCTCGTCTGGGTTTCATTGGGAAGCTTGATGTTCATGTTCCCGCTGTTCTGGATGCTCTCCACCTCCCTGAAAACCAATGAGCAGGTCTACACGGTGCCCACCGTCTGGATTCCCAACCCCATCGCGTGGGAGAACTACCCGGCGGCCCTGGGGCGGATGCCGTTCTGGTTGTTCGTGCGCAACTCGTGCATTACCTCGTTTGTCCCGGTGATCGGCGCATTGTTGAGCGCGTCGCTGGTGGCCTATTCCTTCGCGCGCCTGCGCTGGCCAGGCCGCGATTTCTGGTTCATGGTGCTGATCGCCACCATGATGCTGCCGGGCCAGGTGACCATGATCCCGGTGTATGTGCTCTATTCCAAGTTGGGGTGGATCAACACGTTCCTCCCGCTGACTGTTCCCTGGTTCTTTGGCGGGGCGTTCTATGTGTTCATGCTGCGCCAGTTTTTTACCGGCATCCCGATGGACTTGAGTGAGGCCGCCTTGATGGATGGGTGCTCCCATCTGCGCATCTGGTGGAGCCTGATCCTGCCCCTCAGCAAGCCCGCGCTTGCGACGGTGGCCGTCTTTACGTTCCTTTTTGCCTGGAATGACTTTTTCGGGCCGTTGCTGTACCTGACCAATCAACGCATGTTTACGTTGCAGGTAGGGTTGCAGTATTTCCGCGAACAACACGGCGTTTTCTGGCAAGAGTTGATGGCCGCTTCCCTGGTCGTGCTGATGCCGACCCTGGTGATCTTTTTCATCGGCCAAAAGTTCTTTGTGCAGGGCATAACCCTGACGGGCCTCAAGGGGTAGACGATCCTTCATTCACAATGAGGTGCTTCCATGCCAACTGCTCAACCGCAACCTGATTGGTATGTTCAACCGACGCCGCTCCTGACTCGGGATGTCCCCGCCCAACGGCTGTTGGAGGTACATTTCCCCGTGGGGCGCGCGCCCCGACCCGCGCAGCTACAGGTCTGGGTGGGGGACTATCAGGCGAACGTGGACCTGGGGGTAATCCATCCCGGCGACACCAAAGCCCAGTTTCTCGTGCCGGAGGTAGCTGCCCCGACGGAGGGAGGCGTGCGCCTGACTTTGGGGGAGGAATCCTGGCAGGGCGAGTTCTCGCTGGCTCCCGCCCGCCCCTGGACGGTGTACGTGGTGCCCCATTCGCACACCGACATCGGCTTTACGCACACCCCGCTCGAAGTCGCGGCGATTCACGATGAGAACACCGACGAAGCCGTGGCCCTCTGCGAGATGACCCAGGACTGGCCAGAGGGGGCGCGTTTCAAGTGGACCTGTGAGGTATCCTGGCAGTTGCAGAATTATATCCGCAACCGCCCGCCGGAGTACCTGGACAAGCTGCGGGCTTGCCTGCGCTCCGGCCAGATGGAAGTGGCGGCGTTCTATGCCGGGGTGCATACCGACCTGTGCGGGACGGAGGAGCTGATTCGCTCGCTGTATTTCGGGGCCGAACTGCGCCGCTCGTGGGACATCCCGGTGGACACGGTGATGATCGTGGACATCCCTGGCGCTACCTGGCCTTTCGCGCAGATCATGGCCAAGGCGGGCGTCAAGTACCTGATCATCTCTGACAACAACTTTGTCGCGCCGTTCCTGAGCTACACCGACGTACCCCGCCCCTTTTACTGGGCTGGCCCTGAGGGGAGCCGGGTGCTGAGCTGGTACACGGACGAGCCACAATGGGTCTACATTGAGGGGACCAAGCTCGGATTCGACAAGGGCTATGGAGACGTGGTGCGCAACCTGCCGGACAAGCTGGTCAAATTGGAGCAACAGGACTATCCGTACGATGCGTACCAGGTGCAGTTTGCCTCGGATAACTGCCGGGTGATCTTTAGGCCGTCGGTGATCGTGCGCGAGTGGCAGCAAAAGTGGGCCAACCCTCAGATCAAGGTCTCCACGGCCCGCGAGTTCTTCCAGCACATCGAAGCCAAGCACGCGCACGAGATACCCGTTTGCCGGGGCGATTGGACCAACTGGTGGTCGAGCACGGCGGTCGGTTTTGCCCGCGAGTCGGCTCAGGCCCGCCATATCAAGGAGGACCTGGCCGCGGCGGAAAAGCTGAGCCTCTGGCTGGCCGCGACCACCGGCGCCGCGTATCCCCGCGAACAGTTGGCTGCCGCCTATGATGACCTGCTCGTCTTTGACGAACACAGCGGCACCAAGGGCCTGGCGATCCCCAAGACGGAGGAGCGGCAACTGCGCTCCCTGTATGAGGGGTATGGATACTTCCAGGGCATGGCCACTCGGACAGAGGAAGCCTTGCAGGCCAGCCTGGACACGCTGGCGGGGCAGGTCGCCAACGATGCGCAAGCGCCGTCGGTGCTGGTGGCGAATCCGCTCTCCTGGGAGCGTTCCGGTCTGGTAGAGGTTGACTTGCCGGAAGGGGTGAGCGATGGGGTGACCGTCGTGGATCCCGCGTCGGGGCAGCCGCTTCCCAGTGAGCCGGGTGGCGCCGGGCGCGTGCGCTTTGCTGCTGTGGGTGTACCTGCCTGTGGGTATAAGACCTTCCACTTGCGCACCGGTGGCGCGAGCGCTGGCGCCGACCTGCGGGTGACGCCGCAGTCTTGCGAGAACGCTTTCTATCAGATGACGATTGACCCACGGCGGGGCGTCTGCCGTCTGGTGGACAAGGCGCTCGGTTGGGCGCTGGTGGACGAGCAATCGCCATTTGCGCTAGGGGCGCTGACCGGATTCCAGCCCAAGCCGACCCGCAAATTCAGTTGGGAGGCGGGTACCTTTAACTACCCGGAGCTATACGACGGCACGCCGGTGCCGGGCGAGCTGGTGCCCCTGCCGGAAGGTGTGGCAGAGGTGTCGGTGATCTCGGCGGGGCCGCTGTCTGCCACGGTGCGGCTAGAGCGCGATGCCGGGCCGGTGCGGTGGCGGCAGGAAGTGACCCTCTATGCCGGGCTAAAGCGGGTGGACGTCGCGAATACGATCATCCCCCAGGATGCTACGGAACAAGAGGGGCAGTTATTTGGGCAGTTGTTAGGGTATTTCGCCTGGCCCTTCCAGTTGCAAGACCCGCGCTTCCGGGTGGAGCTGCCGGGGGCGCTTTTGACGCCGGAAACGGAGCAACTCAAGGGGGGCTGTCGCGACTTTTATGCAGTGCAGCACTGGGCCGCCGTGTTCAATGACGACCGCAGTATCGTGCTGTCTGCCCCGGATACGCCACTGCTCGAAATGGGGCGAAACGTGCCCTCGCTCCAGCAGTATCATCGGCAAGTCGAGATCGAGTCCGCGACGATGTGGGCCAGGGCGTGCTCTACGGCTGGGGGCAAGGGCCGACGCGAATCGCCTTTTGCCCAGCAGGGGCCGCTGACCTTCCGCTTCTCGCTGACCACCCAGACGGGCGTGCTAGACCCGCTGGCGGCGGCGCATCATGGCTGGGAAACCCTGAATCCGCTGTTGGCGCGGCGATTGCCGCAGCGTCAGACTGGGGCGCTCCCCGGTGGGGCCTTTAGCTGGTGTCAGGTTGACCCGGCGAACGTGTTGCTGCTAACGGCCAAGCAGGCCGAGGACGGGGACGGGTATATCCTGCGGTTGTGGGAGGCCACGGGCCAGGATACCAATGTAGCCGTGTCGCTGGATGAGGCGTTCGGTCCCTTTGCCGCGTGGCAGACGAACATCGTCGAGGAAGACCTCGCGCCGCTGGCGGTGCATGGGCGCGCCGTGACGCTGCCCATCGGTGGTTTTGGCCTGGAGACGGTCCGTATTCGCCCAAGCAGATAGGCGACTGGCTATGCAAGGAGGTCCCCTCATCTGCCCCTACGGGGCACCTTCTCCCCGAGGAGAAGGCGTTCGACCCAGCATGCATGCCGCTGGCACGAGTGCTGCCCTCTCCTTGGGGAGAGGGAACCGCCCGCAGGGCGGTGGGTGAGGGGACCCGAACTGCACAGCCACATACGTATAATGGGGAGCCAGATTTGGCGAGGTGAGAAAGACGCGCCTACGGTGTATTTCGCCGGGCGCGTTGACAATTGTCGTCCCCTGTGCTATCATCAGGTTGTAAAAGGCGACGACCCGGAATAGTACCCGATCAAGCGCCGCACAGAGAGCCTTCGGTAGCTGGAAAGAGGGCGCGGAGAGCAATCGGCGAATGGACCGGCGAGCTGCGTGGGCGAAGGCGGTTATGCTAACCGCGGTTATACTAGCCCACGACGGAGACGCCACCGTTATCAGGGCTGAGAGTATCGGAAGACAGGGATAAGCCTGCTTCCCGTACTTGCACAGAGTGGCCTGGGCGCCTAATATCCCGCTGTGACGGGGGAACGCGTCCGGCTATAAGGGTGGTACCGCGGGTGCAAAAGCTCTCGTCCCTTGAGGACGAGAGCTTTTTATATGGCCCGCCATCCTGATGCCTACCGAGGCCCAATCATTCTGAAACGAAACCATTCACGTGTTCGCAATAATAGGAGGAGAGAACCCATGAGCAGAAAACGCATCCTGACCGGAGACCGGCCCACGGGCAAGCTGCACCTGGGGCATTACGTCGGCAGTCTGGCGAACCGCGTGCGTCTGCAGGATGAATACGAGTGCTTTTTCATCATCGCGGATTTACACACGCTGACGACCAGGCCCGAAAAGGAGCACATCGAGGCGCTGCGGCAGAACATTATGGATGTCACCCTCGACTATTTGTCGGCGGGCATCGACCCCCAGAAGAGCGTGATTTACTTGCAGTCGGCGGTACACGCCGTCTATGAGATGAACCTGTTCTTCGAGATGCTGGTGACCTTGCCCCGCGCGGCGCGGCTGCCCAGCATCAAGGACATGGCCCGCGCCGCCAACATCAGCGAGGACGCCGTGCCGTTGGGATTGATCGGCTATCCCGTGTTGCAGGCCGCCGACATTCTGATGCCCAGGGCGCATCTGGTGCCGGTGGGCAAGGACAACGAGGCCCATGTCGAGATCACGCGCGAGATCGCCCGACGGTTCAACTATCTCTACGGCGAGGTATTCCCCATCCCCGATGTGATGGTGGGGGAGGTGCCCAGTCTGGTGGGGACGGACGGTCAGGCCAAGATGTCCAAGAGCCTGGGCAACGCCATCTTTTTGTCGGATGACGCCAAGACGGTCCACAAAAAGGTGTTTGGCATGTATACCGACCCTAACCGGATCAGCGCGGACGTGCCCGGCAGGGTCGAGGGAAACCCGGTCTTTGTCTATCACGACGCCTTTAACCCCAACAAGGCAGAGGTCCAGGACCTGAAGGACCGCTATCGCCAGGGCAAGGTGGGCGATGTAGAGGTCAAAGAGAAGCTGGCTACGTCCATCAATAATTTCCTCGATCCCTTGCGCGAGCGGCGCGCCTACTATGAGGCCCAGAAGGGGCTGGTGGAGCAGGTGCTCTACGAGGGCACGCTGCGCGCCAACCAGGAGGGAGACGAGACGCTGAGCCAGATGAAAAAGGCGATGGGCTTTGCGGGGATTTGGAACCGCATCTCTCGCAAGGGGCGAGAGGCCATCGAACGCGCGGGGAAACAGTCCGCCGATCAGCCAGCGGCGGAATAATTGCCGCCCATCCGGCGAGAGTTGAGGAATAGCGCCCCGTTGGCGAGGAGTGCGTGCTGTTTGTCCGGCAGGGATGCAGCGAACCTGCGGTTCGAGCGGTCCAACTTGTACACTCCTCGCCGACGGGGCGTGCTTGTTATAAAATGCCTGGCTTACGATCATAGTAGCGGCAGAGGGGCGGGCGCGTGCAGCGCCGGAACACCAACCCCGCCACGATACCGAAGGCAAACCCCCCGATGTGGGCGAACCAGGCCACGCCCCCCTCCTGGGTCATAACCCCGAAATCCACGACCCCCTGCACAAGTTGGAGCAGGAACCAGATGCCCAGTACCATGGCGGCGGGCAATTCCACCAGCCGTAGGAAGTAAAAGACGATCACCAGCGTACGCACGCGCGCACCCGGATACATCGCCAGATAAGCCCCCAGCAACCCTGCAACCGCCCCGCTGGCCCCGATCACGGGCAACCCAGAATCCGGCTTCACGGCTACCTGGGCCAGGTTGGCGGCTATCCCTGCCAGCAGGTAGAAGAGGATAAAGGTCACTTCGCCCAGCCGGTCCTCCACGTTATCGCCGAAAATCCAGAGGTAGAGCATGTTGCCGAGCAGGTGCAGCACCCCGCCATGCAAAAAGATCGAGGTGAGCAGGGTGGTCCAGGCCATCGGGTCGGGGCTGTGAGTCAAACGGTAGGGGATGGCCCCGGCGGAGGCATAGAACGTCTGCTGGGCTTCTGGCGAGAGGCTGGCGCTGTAGGCCATCACCGCCGCGTTGAGCAGGATCAGCCCGATGGTGATGACGGGGAAATGTCGGCGCGGATTCACGTCGCCAATGGGTATTGCCAGCATATGCCTATCCCCCTTTGCTGGTGATGGATGGGTGCAGTTGGCCAGTTCACCCCCATTGTAGCACAGTTGGGGAACTCGACGCCAGTATCAAACGTTGTCAATGTAGGGTTCCTATGCTATCATGGATAGTAAGAACACTAGAAGTAGGGGGAAAATGGGGGCAGTAGCGCCGGAGCAGCAACCTGCGATCGACGAGTTTGCCTGGGTGCGCTCGCTTGTCGAGGGGATCCTGGTCGTCGAGGATATTACTGTGGGAGTGGGGAACACCCGAACCATCCGCGTGCGGGGGCGTTTCCTGGCGGCTGCGGACGACGCGTATGCGCGCATGGCCTCCCAGGCCCGCGCCAGGGGCTATACGCTCCGGCTGCGCCAGCAGGGGGAAGAAGCCACGGTTCTGCTGGATCCCGGCGTGGCGTCTGCCTCGGCGGGGCGAAGCTGGCTACCCGCCGTCCTGGCAGGGGTGACGGTGCTATCGGTGTTGGCAGCCTATATGTTCTATTGGGGCCTGGAGGAGTTTACCTGGGCGGCTTTCCTGTCCAGCCTTCCAGAGGGCCTGGGGTTCACTGCCAGCCTGCTTTCTATTTTGACCGCCCACGAACTGGCCCATTATTTCACGGCGCGCCATTTCGGCGTGCCCGTTACTCTGCCCTATTTCATCCCCATGCCGCTCAGCCCGCTGGGGACGATGGGGGCAGTGATTTCTATGAAGGGCATTCCGCCCAGCAAGCGGGCCACGCTGCTGATCGGTCTGGCCGGGCCGGTGGCGGGGCTGGTGCTGGCTATCCCCATTTTGCTGTACGGCCTGCACCTGTCCGAGTTGGGGTACCTGCCGCAGGGCCAGCCCTATTCCCTGGAAGGGAATTCGCTACTCTATCTGGCGCTCAAGTATATTATGTTCGGCCGCTGGCTCCCTTCGGGCGGCCTGGATGTGCTCTTGCATCCGGTGGCCTTTGCCGGATGGGGCGGCCTGTTGGTGACTGGCCTGAACCTGATCCCCGCCGGGCAACTGGATGGGGGGCATGTGGCGTATGCGTTGCTGGGAGAGAAAACCCGCTATCTCAATTGGGTCATCGTCGCCGCTCTGCTCGTGTTGGGCATCCAGTGGTCTGGGTGGTTCCTGTGGGCGGCGCTGATTTTCCTGTTCTCACGGTTTCGCGTGCGCCCGCTGGATGATGTCTCTCCGCTCACGCGGGCGGAGGTCATTGCCGGGGTGCTGTTGCTGATCGTCTTTGTAATTACGTTTGTTCCCGTACCATTAGAGTTCGTCATGTAGCGTTGTCGCCATCCTTCGAGGCGACCTAGCCCAGAGGCGATTGCATGAACAACCAACGATTCAACTGGAGAACCATCCTGATCGGACTGGCGTCCGTGACGTTGCTCACCGTCGGTCTCGTCATCATTGTCTATGTGGCGGTGGCGCGGGATCGCATCGTGCCTACGCCGACCGCCATGCCCGCCACGATGACTCCCACGCCCACTGTGCAATCGGTCCAGCAGATCGCGACGCCAACGCCTGCCGTCAGTGTGGTGGGGCGCGTGCGCGCCTATACGCCCGGTGCGCTGATTATCGTCCTGGACCCCACCGAGGGGAGCGCGGATCAGATCATCGTGACCGACAGGGTGCGGGTGACGATGGGGGAGAACCAGCCTGCCTCCCCGCGAGACATCGCCCCAGGCCAGACCCTGTCTGTGCAGGGTAGTCTGGATGATTTGGGGCGGCTGGTTGCCGACCGGATCGTCATCGTCCGCCTGATCGGGACCGAGACACCCAATCCCTCGGGGACACCCACCGCAACCCCTTCGCCCACTCCCGAGCAGGGGTGGTATGGTGAGTATTACAGCAACAGGTCGCTGGACGGGTCGCCCGCCGTTACTCGTGTGGATACGGCCATCGACTTTCAGTGGCGGCGTGGGGGACCAGCAGCCGGCATGCCCGCCGATGGCTTTTCCGTGCGCTGGCGTGGGCGCTGGGATTTCAACGAGGGAGGCTATCGCTTCTATGCCTTCTCGGATGATGGCGTGCGCCTGTGGGTGGATGGCAAGCTAATCGTTGATCAATGGCGCGACCAGGGTCCAGAACTGGCCTACGGGGATGTCTACCTGAACAAAGGCCCGCACGACCTGCAAGTCGAGTATTATGAGGGCACGGAGAACGCCCAGATTCGCGTCTGGTGGGAGGACCGTGGACTGTATCCGGACTGGCGAGCCGAGTATTTCAGCAACCGAGATCTGGGCGGCACGCCTGTGTTGGTCCGCAATGATGTGGCGATTGACTTCCAATGGAATAGCGGTTCGCCCGACCCGCGCGTACCATCGAACAATTTCTCTGCCCGTTGGTCGCGGGCCATTGTGCTGGAGGAAGGGGCCTACGAGTTCAAGGCCCGGGTGGATGATGGTGTGCGCGTCTGGGTGGATGACCAGTTGGTGATCGACGCATGGCGAGAAGGCGCGGTGGCCGAATATGCGGGCCATGCCTGGCTGGACGGCGGGCCGCACGCGCTGCGAGTCGAGTATTTTGATGGCGGAGGGGACGCCTCTGTCCACCTCTGGTGGCAGAAGGTGAACTCTTTTAACGGGTGGCGTGGGGAGTATTATGCCAATCCCGATTTGATGGGGCGGCCTGCTTTTGTGCGCGACGACCATGCTGTCAGCTTTGACTGGCAGGCGGGGTCGCCGGGCCTGGGCGTGCCGGTGGACAACTTTTCCGTGCGCTGGACCCGCAGACAGGCTTTTGAGGCCGGGACATATCTCTTCTGGGTTGTGGTGGATGACGGAGTGCGGTTCTATCTGGACGGTCAGTTGTTGATCGACAAATGGCACGATTCCGCTACTGAGCGGTTCCAGGTAGAGGCCACGCTGACCGGCGGTGGAGAGCACGAACTGGTCGTCGAGTATTACGAGCGCGGGGACAGGGCCTCGATGCAGTTCGGCTGGGGCCTGTTGCCCACCCGCACGCCCACTGCGACCAGCACGGTTACACCCACCGAGACGGCGATGCCGACGGCCACACTCACTGCCACCCCCGCCCCCACGGCGACGGTTGCCCCATCACCGACGAACACGCCGCAACCCAACCCAACAGCTACAGAGACGCCGCCCGAAGAGCCGAGTGCGACGCCAGACGTCTCGGTTGAGCTGACCCCCACCGAGACAGTTGCTCCAGACGAGGACTAATAAGTGCAGCCCCTCCACAAGAGGGGCTGCACCGTCTTTCGGTAGGCGCGCAGCGAGAGAACCCGAGTCCTATGCGACATGGGCGTTTGTGGTACGCTTCCGCAGGGTTATAATATCCCTTGGGTGATTGGATTATTGTCTGACTTGGGAATGTCCAGTGAAAAGAGCCAAGCGGCGTTCTGGACGGGCTATCACAGGAAGCCTGCGAACCCAACTTATGCTAACCACGGTGGCGCCGGTCACGGCGCTGCTGATTGCCCTCTGCCTGGTGGGCGTCTTTGCTTTTACGCGGCTGACGCAGACGCTGGTAGAGGAGCGCGACTCGGACATTGTCCAGTTGGCCGCCCAGCAGGTGGCCAGTTATTGGGTCGAATCGGTGTTCTTCCTCCAGCAGATTGCCCTGTTCGAGCCGGTGAAATCCGGCGACGCCAACGCCAGCCAGGTGTATCTGAGCATGGAGACGGCTGCCAGCCAGCGGTTTGACCGGGTCAGCGTCACTAATGCCCAGGGGATTGTGATCGCGACCAAAGGCGGCGAAAAAGGCGAGGATGTGAGCCGCTATGGCTACTTTGACCGCGTGCGCGAAGTGCGGCGGCCCGTGCGCTCGGATGTGCACGAAGACGCACGTGGGCGCTCCATCATCACGGTGGCGGTGCCCACCTACAGCCTGGCGGGGCAGTTCGCCGGCTGCGTGTTGGGCATCTGGGAACTGCAAGGGGAACTGCTGGGCTTTCCTGTGGCGAATATCCGGGTGGGAGAGAACGGCTTTGCTTATCTGGTGGATTTCAGCGGCACCATCCTCTATCATCCCGACCAGGGCTCAGTAGGGACCGTTTCGCGCCAACATCCTGCCGCGGCCGCGTTGTTGCGCGGGGAGACAGGGGCGCGGACGATCAACTTTGCCGGGGAAACTACTGTCGTGGGCTATGCGCCCATCCCCATCCGCCACCTGACCGGCTCCTCTCTGGCCGATGAAACCTGGGACGGCTGGGGATTGGTCACCTCTGAGCTATGGCGCGATATTGTGGCCCCTTTGCAGCCTTTCGTCAGCCTGATGGTCGTGCTGTTGGCCCTGGTCATTACCCTGCCCCTGACCGTGTTGGCTTTTAACAGCCAGCGCATTGCTGCCCCGCTCCAAAGCCTGGCAGTACAGGCCGAGCGGGTGGCCTCGGGCGAGTTCGATAGCCAGGTCTCCATTGGGGCAGGTCCCACCGAAGTCCGCGAGTTGGAAATGGCCTTTAACCGCATGGTCGAGCGCCTGCGCGAGTACCAGCGGAATATTCAGAATTACGTGGTCTCGATCCTGAAAAGCCAGGAGGATGAGCGCAAGCGCATTGCGCGAGAACTGCACGATGAAACGGCCCAACAACTGATCGTGCTCGGCAGGCGGATCGAGATGGCCGAAGAGATGTCGGACGCAGAGCTGACCGGCGAGCTGGAGTACCTGCGCGATATGGTGGACGACACGCTCCAGGGGGTGCGGCGGTTTACCAGCGACCTGCGCCCGCCGTTGTTGGAGGAACTGGGGCTGCCCCGCACGTTAGAGATCCTGGCGGGTCGGGAGGAACGCGACGAGTCGCTCACGGTGGATGTGGCCATATCGGGCAAGCCCCGCCAGCTTTTGCCCGAATTGGAGCTGGCGCTGTATCGCCTGGCCCAGGAAAGCCTGAGCAACGTGCGCCGCCATGCGCACGCCAGCTATGTGGACCTGCGGCTGACGTATGGCAAGGACTATGTGGGGCTGGAGATCAGGGATAACGGCGTGGGATTCAAGGGGCCGACGGAGTGGGGCGAGTTGATGAAGACGGGGCGGCTGGGGTTGATGGGCATTCACGAGCGGGCGCGCCTGTTCGGTGGCAAGGCCACCATCACCTCTCAGCCGGGGCAGGGCACGGTGGTTAACATCCTGGTGCCGCTAACGGCGATTGTCTTGCCCATGTCAGACGGAACCCCGCCCGAGACCGAGGAAGGGACCGAAGGGGCCGCGCCGGACGCGGGAGCAGCTCCTGACGAAGGGCGGCCAGACCGGCCCGATCAGCGCGCAGCGCGGGATGCTGCCAAATAAGTATAAATGCCTAGATAGGTTTAGATAAGTTGGCGGATGTACGGACAGAGGCCGAGGGATATAATGGGACCAGAGTTAGGGACAGAGGCTTTAGCTCGACGACGACCTTATGCAGACAGCTTTTGTTGGGCGGCCTTGGCTGTTACCTCATACGGCGCGAGGGACAGCGCTTCTTCTCCTCCTTGGTGAACGAGCCTCATCGGTCGCAGTGGGCGGCGATGGATGAGGCTCGTTCTAATTCCGTGTCAGATAATCCCTCACCAGGCGGCCCGACCCGTTGCCGCCCGTCTGGTGGCTTGCTCCGAGCCGCCAACGTCACCGTTTCGCTGTATGCTCGCCCAAATGCGCGCAGAGTGCGCACGCAGGGGCGTTCATCATACGGTTCGATTATTCTGACTGGGGGCAAAGTGGCTCATGGACGCAATCCGTATTCTGCTGGCTGACGATCATACCATGGTACGCGAGGGCACGCGCAAGATTTTGGAGCGCGAGCCTGACCTCCGCGTGGTTGCGGAGGCGGGAGACGGCCAGGAGACGATTCGGCTGGTGGAACAATGGCAGCCGGACCTGGCCATCGTGGATATCAGCATGCCGGTGATGAACGGAATCGAGGCCACCAAGGGCATCAAGAGGGTTTCCCCGCAGACGGCAGTGCTGGTGCTGACGGCGTATGACGACGATCAGTACGTGTTTGCCATTTTAGAGGCTGGGGCCGCGGGCTATCTGTTGAAGAATGCCCGCAGCAGCGAGCTGATCGAGGCGGTACGCCGGGTGCATCAGGGGGAAGCGGTGCTACATCCCTCCATCCAGAAAAAAGTGCTGCGGCGGGTGCAGGATGGGCAGCCCTCCGGCGAGCCTGAGGGGGATGTGCTCACCGATCGGGAGATGGACGTGTTGCGGCTGGCGGCCCGTGGCCTGAGCAACCGGCAGATCGCTGAGGAACTGTTCCTCAGCCCGCGCACCGTGCAGACCCACATGGCAAACATCTTTAGCAAGCTAGAGGTGGGATCGCGCACAGAAGCCGTGATGACGGGCCTGCGCAAGCGGTGGTTGGCGCTGGAAGATCTGGACGCGTCGTAAGCCCGATGTTTGCGTACACCCCCCGGCCCCAAGGCGGCAGGAAACCCTGTTTGCCGAGGGGAGAGGGACGCGTTTGCCCGCCAGATGTCACGGAACGGGAGAGAGCAGCGAACGGTCCAGGCGATATAGGCCGCCCTGAGTGCCCACCCAGAGGGCGCTCCCAGGTTGAGGCCAGACCATGCGTGCGCCGACCAGGTCTACATAAGACCAGTCGGCGTTTTCTGTGCGGGCGGAGATCCCCGCCGCCGTGGCGATCCACAACGTGCCCTCGGCGTCGATTTGTACGTCTCGCAGGTCCATCGAGCGCAGGCCGCCCTCGGTGCTTTCGGTGGTGAACCGGGTCCATTTCCCATCAGGGGAAATGCGGGCCAGGCCGCGAAAGGTCGCCATCCAGAGGGTGCCATCTGGTCCCAGCGCCAGCGCGCGCACGTCTTGATGGAGCAAGCCATCCTCTACCCCTAGAAGCGAGAACTCGCCTTCCGGCGTGCGCACGCCCAGCCCTTGCGGCGTGGCGAACCACGCGCGACCATCCCCGCTGACGACCATATCCACGGGCAGCACACCCAGCTTTTGGGCCACCTGGGCCACGTCTACCCATTTCTCGCCGGTGCGCTGGCGCAGTTGCCCGTCCGCGGTGCAGACCCACAGGCTACCTGCTGCGTCAAAGGCCATCGCGATGACCTGCTCCTCCAGGATTTGATGGGAGGAACCGTCTTGCTCTATGTGATAGAGGCCCGCCTCGGTGGCCAGCCAGATGCTGCCCTCGGAGCCGGGAGCCATCGACAGCACCGGCTCGTTCAAGATAACGTCGGTAGTGCCAGAGGCAGATACCGCCGAAGCGCCCCGGTTCGTCCCTACCCAGAGCTGGTCTTGATCGTCTGTAAGCAGCGCGGTGACCCGGTTGCCGACGAGTGGGGAGGGGATCAACCAGGGACCGCGCAGGTCCTTGCCGTCTGGCGAGGCAGACCAGAGGCCGCGAGTCGTCCCCAGCCACAGCTGGCCTTGCGGATCACGGCAAAAGGAGCGGGTGACCACCTGCTCGTAGGGGATCAATTCCCAGGGGCCATCGGGATGGCGAAAGGCCACGCCCCCATCCCCACTGACCCACAGCGTGCCCTGGGGGTCTACCTCCAGGTCGTACAGGTGTTTGGGGAGGGTCGGGTTATAGGCGTGCCGGTAGCCCAGCCAGCGCCCCGTCGAGGGGTCGTAACAGGCCATGCCGCCGCCCAGGTTGTCGGACGGACCCGCAAAGGCGACCCACACCCGCCCCTGCTGGTCGGCGGCGACGTCGGTGACGGTGCTATTGGCGGGGACCCCGGCGAACAGGTTGTGATCCTCCCAGCGGCGCATGCCCTCTTCGGTGATGTTGAGCGAATCGCCGACGGCCCACACGAACTGGTCATCGGCGGCGAGGATAAAGCGGGAGCCGGGAGCCATGCCCTCGCGCTCGCCGAACGCGAGCCACGCGGAGCCATCGTAGACCTTGGCGCGGCCATCAGCCGCCAACAGCCACAGCCAGTCGCCCTGGGTGCGGACGCTCCACAGGCGCGGGTCCTGGCGGATGGCGGCCAGCATGGCGGCGTAGCGAGTCTCGACGGCTTGCTCGCGAGATTCGTAGGTGTGCCAGGTCTGACCGTCGTATTCGCTCCAGGAGGGGTGATCGACATAACCGACCCACAGATGCCCATCGCCATCCCGCGCCAGGCCGCGAATGGCCTGGGAGGCCAGTCCGTCATCGGTGGTGTAGATGCGGTATTCGCCGGTCTCTGGCTGCCAGCGCACCAGCCCACCGTTGGTGGTGGCCCACAGCGATGTGCCATCGTGGAGTAGGGCGGTCACGTCATTGGGGTCGGTCCAGGACTGGATGGGCGCATCGGTGATCGTAAAAACGGCCAGCTCGGGAGTCGCGGCTGGGTCCGGGGTGTTGTTGGATTGGGCTGCGGGAGTGCCAAGGCTCGCGTTTCCGATGATCGGCACGGCGGCGTGCGAGATGCGTCGAGTAGCGGTGGGCGAGGAGGTGGCCGCAGTACCCGCCGAATGAGGCGTAGCCGTCGCCCAGATGGAGGCACAGCCGGACAGGGTGAGCGCGATCACGGACAGGAGCACGAGAAATCTGGTAGCCTTTTGCACTATCTATCACCTTACAGGATTTGCGGCAGTATAGCGCAGGAAGAGGCGAGATGCAATCCGGGGAGGGATGGGCGGGACAGAGGCTGCACCGTGGACCGCCGACACCCCTGTCGGCAAACCGATGCGCACGAACGGCCAAGACAACCCCACGCCGCAAGGGGGAAGGAGCGGCGTGGGGTTGCGCTGGTTACCAGTTGATTGTGCGGGGCATGCCGCTATCGTTCAGCGAAAGCTGGGCTTCTTCCAACACCTTGACGACATGCAGGCCGTCGTGGCCATCGCTGCGCGGCGCCCGGCCATGTCGGATGCAGTCGAGGAAGTGCTTGCACTCGATTTCCAGTGGCTCGGCCCCCGAGATGGCGGGGGTGGTAATATCGCCGTAACGATAGGAGAGCCGGAATTCCTCCAGCGTATCGGAATAGGGCGGGGCGTCCACGCCCTTGTCATAGATCTTGATCTTTTCGTTGGGTTCCACGTCGTCATAGACCACCATCTTCTGCGAGCCGACCACGGTAATGCGGCGGGTCTTGCAGGGGTCCAGCCAGCTCACCTGGATGTCGGCCATGACGCCGGTGGGGAAATGGAGGGTCACATGGGCCACATCTTCTACGCGGGGCTGCACATACGCGGCGCCACGGGCGCTCACCTGGTTGGGCTTTATCCCCAGGATATAGAGCAGGATAGAGATGTCGTGGGGAGCCAGGTCCCAGATGACGTTGATGTCTTTTTGAAAGATGCCCAGGTTGACGCGGGTGGCGCTGATATAGTAGACCCGCCCAATGCTTCCCTTGGCGATCAGGTCTTTCAGGTATTCTACAGCGGGGTTGTACTCAAAGGTGTGTCCCACCATCAGGATACGCTGCCGCTCTTCGGCCAGGCGAATCAGCTCCTCGGCCTCGGCGGAACTGCGCGTGAGGGGCTTTTCCACCATCACGTGTTTGTCGTGCAACAGGGCCTCGCGTGCCATCTGAAAGTGGGTGGAGACAGGCGTGGCCAGGGCGACGGCGTCCACCGAGGATTCCAGCAGCGCGTTATAATCTGTGGTCGTCTCAACGCCTGGATACAGCCCTCGAATGTGCTCCAATCGGTCTTCGCGGAGATCGGAAACGAGATGTAAATCGGAACCGGGAATGGACTGAAAGTTGCGGATCAGTTTGGGTCCCCAGTATCCACACCCCACCACACCGACACGGACGCTGCACAGCTTCTTGTCTATCAAGGTCTTCCCCCCCCGAGTTTGGTTACCGTAATGTAAGGCGATGGCGTTTCCCGAACAGGCCCCTATTATCCACAACTGGTATAGCGCAATCAAGTGCAACGGCGGTGCCGCTTATTCAGAGTATCCCTATGCTATAACGGATCAGGCGCCCCATCGGTTACCGTTGCCAAGTTTGCTACCACACCAGTGGCAGGGCCAGCGCGTGCCCCTGCCGCGTGAGCCAGTCCACTTCCAGCACATCCCCCTTGGCTATCTGTACGCATTGTTCCCGCTCCACCGGCAGATAACCAGGGGGCGGCAGCAGCGTCAGGCAATAGCTGCCAACGGGCACGCCGCTGAAGGTATACCCGCCGTCGGCGGGGGTCACAAAAGTGCCCAGGGGGGCGGCGTCTGCCGACTCCTGCGTCCCGCGCAACTCTACGCGAGCGCCTGCCAGGGGCGGCTCGTCTTCCCCGTGCGTGCCATCGCGGTCCGCATCCACCCAGACATACCCCTGGATAACCCCGCTGTTGGCGGTGGGAACCGGCACCAGCGGCTGGGAGCCGTCGGGATGATAAAACGCGATATGCGTCGTCGCGACGGCGCTGGCTGCCGTCGCGGTGATCGTCACCAATTGGGCCACATCCTCCGAAAACAAGGAGGTTTGTACCTGTCCTCCTTGCGTCAGGAACGGTCCCGCTTCTTCCATATTGCCCGCAGACACTTGCAGCGAGATGGGGGTTCCGTCGGCCACCGTGTAGCTGCCGCCTTGGATGGCGGCCTGGATTTGCGTTGGCGTTCCGCCGATGGGAACCTCGTGGGGGTCTGCCTGGAGGGAGAGGGTCATCCAAGGCTCATAGACCACTTCCCCGGCGATGTCTATCCCTGGTTGGGGGATATTGCAGCCCCACCAGTTCCATCGGGCGTCGAGCGCCTCGGCCATCTGGCTGCATAGGCCGTAGCGTTGGTTGCTCAGCAGGCTGTTCCCGTGCAAGTTGATGTCGGAGAGCGGTGCGCCGGTAATCGGGTCCACAGCGTACACCCGCAGGCCATCATACCCATTGTCGATCAGGCTGTTGGCCGTTACCGTGATATAGCTGCTCGCCAGGGCCATCCCGTGCGATCCGTTTTCCGTGCAGACGTTGTTAGACAGCAGCAGTTGGGTAGCGTGGCAGGCATAGATACCCGCAGCGCCGTTGGCCTGACACAGGTTGCCGTCTACCACCGTCCCGCTGGGGGGCGCGCTGGCCCGCGTGCCTACCAGCATGATGCCGCTCCCCTGGTTGCGCGTCGAGCGATTCTGGCGCACCGTCACATGGTCGGCATCCTGGATATGGATGCCCGAATAACGGCAGTGGTTGACGTCATTGTCGGCGATGGTCACATAGCTGCTGTTGGTGACGCGGATGCCATAATCGGTCTCGGCCACCGTGTTCCCGGCAATTTCGATCCCGCGACCCCCGTTTTCCACCAGGATGGCGCCTCCCTGCTGTAAGGGGTTATAGTGGCGCATGATCTCGTTATCCTGGATAACGCTGTTCCCTACCTCGCCGATCAGGTGGATGCCCAGTGCCACGCCTGCATCCTGGTTATCCGCGATCTGATTGCTCTCAATGACGTAATCCCATCCCGATTCGATACGGATGCCCACGGAAGCATTGCCCCGAATGACGCAATGGGAAACGTGCGTGCCGTTCGCGCCTGCCAGATGCAACCCCTGAATGCCGCCGCCGGTGATGGTCAGGCGTTTCAGGCTAACATCCTCCGCGCTCACATAGACTGCGCTGGGAGCGCTGTTGCCGTGCAAGACGATGTCTGCCACAGGCCCAAGGCCCTGGAGCTTGACGCCGCTTTTGGTGATGGTGAAGGGACCCTGGTAAAGGCCCGGCAAGACATGGATCTTGCCGCCTTCTGCCACGGCAGCCAGGCCATCGGCCAGAGACGCGAAATGAGTGACGTTCCAGCCGGGCATGCTGGGGCCAAAGTCATCATCCACCCAGAGGGCATTGGCGATGGGGGGGACGTCGGCCATGCTGGCGGGAGCGAACAGGCCCCACAGGAGCAACAGACAACATAGCGTTTCTATCATTTTCCACTGGTGCTTCATATCAACCGACCTACCCTGACTACAGTGACATGGCGAACACATATACAACCGATACATTCCGGTACGATGCGATAGTCGGTCCTACTGCAAAGACGATGGTAGGGTCACGAGGCGAACGCTCCTTGAGATAGGAGGTTCCTTTCTCCAGGATAAGGGGGTACGATGAAAGCAGGATGAAAACTAGCGGGCGGGCGAATGACAATTTGGCAAGATTTGCATAACGGGGGGAATGAAAAAGCCACTACCCATTTGCGTGGGTAGTGGCTTGGCAGGTCGGGAAACGGAATTAGCGGACGCGCTCCCAGATGGGGGTGATGCGCTGATTGCCTTCCGGGCCGAGGACGACGGGGGTGATCCCGGCGATCTCGCACAGGTAGGTGAGCGCCCGTACCTGGTCTCCCACCGTGCCCAGCACGTGGTTGCAGGGGAACACGGACAGGAACTCGTCGAACGAGCAGGAGAGCTTGGCGTGCACATGCGGCCAGGTCGGGTCGGTCATGGCGTCAATGCTCTTGCGCTCCTCGGCGGGCAGCTCGGCACTTGCGCCCTTCATGATGGCCATGAACGGCTTGTCATCCCACAGGCCCAGGCGGGCAAAGGTCATCTCGCCCGGCGCGGCGTCAAACTCGACGGAAGCGCCGCCAGCCTTGAAGTAGAACTCCAGAGCGGGGTGGAAGGTGATCTTCTCAAAGTTCTTGGCCGGGTCAAAGCTGCGGTTGGCGTACCAGGAGGCATGGTTGCCCGAGTTGCACCAATCCCAGATATCGCGGTCGGGCAAGTACAGGCGCACATCCATGAACAGGGAGGGCAGCCCACCGCTGATGTACTTGAGCAGTTGCATGGTCACTCCGGCGTATGCGTCGGCTTCGGTGGCGCATACGACCGGTTCCTTGGGGCCGTTCCAGTCGTAGGGGTCGTTCATCAACATTTCGGGCACGTCGCCCAGGCAGATGTACTCGGTCAGCTCGCGCTGTCCCTTGAGTCCGCAGAAGTCAAAGCCCTTGTCCTTGTTTACCATGTTCATGGCGATGTACAGGCGGATCTGCGTTTTCAGCGTTTCGGGGGTGAGCATCTTGCCGTCATACAGGATGCGGTCGCCCAGCAATTGCTCGAACCATTTAAAGCCCTTCTCCACCTCGGCCTCGTCGACCTCATTCTCCATGACTTTCAGCAGCCAAAGCTGGTCGATCTGGCGGGTGGTGCAGCCAAAGGCCTTGATGGTGGGGACCATATGGAAGTAGCCGGTCTCCATGCCCATCGAATGTCCGCCATACAGGCCGTACACCTCGTTGCGCATAGTGGTCAGCGCTTCGGCGGCGCGAATCCAGTCGAACACCTGCTGATGCACCTGAGTATCGTTGATGTCGCCCACGATGCGATGGGTGCGGACACCGGCCTGGCGCAGACCGCCATCGGTGGCCAGCAGTCCTACGTTGCCCGGGTACTTGCCGTTGTTGTTGGACAGGCTCAGGATAGGCACGTCCTTGCCAACGGTGTTGACCAGGGGCCATGCCAGGAAGGGAAAGTTCCAGACGTTGTAGCACATGATGAGGACGCGGCAGCCCGCCCGACGCAGTTCCTCACCCACTTCCTGGGCAACTCGCGTGGAGGTAATGATTCTGGAACCTACGATGACTTCTGGGGCGGTGCCATCTACGTTCTTCATGCCCTTGCGGATAGTGTCCGCCCACTGGTTGACGACTGCCATATTCTGGGGGTTGTTCTGTTGCCATACATGCGGGCGTTCATCGTTCAGCATAGCGATACCGATAGGGGTTGTACGCATGATCGATACTCCTTTATTGAGTGATGGGTAGGTGAATAGGCAGAAGCGTTTATCTGCCGAGATTCTAATCTGGCTTGATGGACTTGTCAACAGTTGACAGGTCGGGCGCTCTCATCTAGAATCGGCCCATACGGCAAATCCCGAAGGATGTGAACGTTATGCCCAAGATGGATAGACTGGGAATCACGCTCAGTCTGGTGATGCTGGGGCTGCTCTTGTCTGTGCTGGTGCCCCTGCCCTCACGCGAAGTGCGGTTGGTATTATTGGGTTCCGAACTTGGCCTGCACATTTCGGGGCCTACCTCGCTGGCCGTTATCCTGGTGGCGTTGGCCTGTGCGGGCGTGGATACGATTCTTGCCTCGCATCCCCAGTACCATCCCCGCCACCTGGGCCATCATGTGCCTTTCTGGATGCTGCCCGGCCTGCTGGTGATTGTGGTCTCGCTATTTCTGGGCAACTTGTGGTGGGGCTATCAGGTGATGCTGATCCTATGCACCACGTTAGCTCTGGCACTAATCATCGTGTTCCAATATTACACCGTGGACCTCACCAACCCACGTTACAATCAGGCGCGCCTGACGCTGAATGTGATCACCTACGCTGGGATGTTGTTGCTGCTCCTGTTCTTGTATGGAATGCGATTGCGCAGTCTGCTTTCCGCCACGGGGACGATGGTGGCGGCGGGCGCGCTGGCCGTCGAGTTGTTCCGCGGGCCAGACCAAAAGGCTCGCCGCATCTGGTTGTATGGCGCAGTGGTCGGCCTGGTATTGGGAGAGCTTACCTGGGCGCTCAACTATTACATCGTGGATGTGCGGCTGGGGAGCGCCTTTCTCTTTTTGGTTTTCTATACCCTGACTGGCCTGGTGCAGCAGCACTTGTGGGGCCGCCTGAATCGCCGCGTGGCCCTGGAATATGGGATCGTGTGCGCGACGGGGTTGGTGGCGCTCGGTATGGTAGGGATGTATTAGCGCAGACGCCAGCGGTTGCAGTCGAGGTCCCTCAGCCCCGCGAGAACCACGCGACACCATTTCATTTGACCCCTTGAGCATTTCGCGGCCTGTTTTCCGCATTTTCGGTCTGTTCTGTGGTTATCCTCTCCTACTGGATGCCTAACTGATAGGTGGTAGGGACGAACTGCATCCAGCTATGCCCCGGCTTCAGGGGGATGGGATTTCCCGCCTGGTCGATGAACTGGAATAGCTGATTGGCGTCCTTGCGCCACCAATATCCCTCGATCACCTGCCCATCGCGGAAAATCTGCACGCGCTCGCCCCCTTTGAGCGCGATCCCAATGGCGCGCGACCCCAGGCTGTCCTCGACGATGTCCGTCTTCCAATGCTTGGCGTAAATCACGATAACGTTCGCGCACCCGACCTGCTCTCCAGTCAGCGCGTCGGTATAGGGCTTGCCCTGCACCCAGCGGCGGTAGACCCCCGCTGGCCCGTCCCAGGTCCAGGCTACCACGCTAGAGCTGGGGAGGGGAATATCCACCCGGTTGGCGGGCTGGCCTGCCGGGGGCGTATCTGAGAAGGTGAACCCCCGGATATTGCTGGGGCGCTCCCACCCGACGGCCCGCAGGCGCTCGCGCACGGCCACCAGGTTGGTATAGAGGTTGTGGGGAGAACTCTTCTGGCTACTGCGATAGAATAAACCGTTCTGGTTCCTCTCGTCGATCAGGTCGAAATGGTTCTGCGCCAATAGTTGGGTCACGCCAATGCTGGCCCCAGAATAGACCAGCATCCCGTCAAATGCGGGCAGCATTTCGATGTTTACCGGGCGGGCGCTGCGCAGCGGCCCTACCTGCTCAGGGGTATTCTCCAGGAATACAGCGGTCAGCCGGGTGATCCAGTAGGCTTCCATCAGGTCTTCCATGACCAATTCCGCCTGGGCGATGCCCGCATGTGGGCGGGCCTGAGGATCGTTGCCATAGCGCACCAACACGGCGCGTCGTCGCACACGCCCCGCGTCGTCCACATGCTGCCCGGAGAGGGGGTTGGTATGGTCGTCGAACGCGGGCGGCTCGGATGCGGGCGAAACCGGCGGGAACTCGGGCTGATAGTTGACCGACCCGCTGGGCGGCGGCGGGGCCGCTGGGGCAGCCGTGGGTTTGGGTATGGCCGTAGCGGCTGCCGTGGCTGTAGTCGTTGGCTGAGGGCTGGGAGCCGTTGTGCGGGTCGCCGTAGGTGTCCTGGTGCGGGTTGTCATGCGGGTGGGGGTGTTGGTAGGCGGCAGGGGCGTGGAGGTGGGTATCGCCGTCGGTTCGGCGGTGAATGTCGCCGTGGATTGGGTGGGCGTTGGACTGGGCAGGGAAACGACCACCTTCTCGGTGGGCGGGGTGGGTTCGGCGGGTTCAGCAGTGAGGGTGCCCGCCTGATTGCAACCCACCAGGGCAACCAGCGCGACGGCCACTGCCAAGAACAAGAGCCGCAGTCTCGACGACACAGGGGTGTGATGCATAGAGCTACCTCCTCGCCAGAGTGCCAGAGTATGACAAGCCGGATTATAGCATCCCGAGTCAAGAGGTCAAGAGCAAGGGCACAATTTGACGTAGCCTTTATGGTGGTTTTCTATCAGGGATATTCTTTTTACGCGATCTGTATGCTGTGGTGATAGCTGGCCGATACAATGGAAGCAAAGCATATTAGCGAACGTGTTGTGTGAGGCCAGCCATGAAAAACTCTTGCCGGATACTGTTTTTGGTGCTGTTTGCCCTTGTGGGGGTGATCTGGCCGAGTGGGCAGAGTGTGGCCCAGGGGCCAAAGCTAGAATACGGGTTGGGGTTGCTGCCTTCTCCCGCGGGCAACTATCCTTCCGTCAGGTTGACAGCCGCTCCTACGGGGCTGCCGCCCGTCGTAGACCTGAGCGCGGGGATGCCTCCAGTGGGGCATCAGGGGCACCAGGCGAGTTGTGTGGGGTGGGCCATTGCCTACTACTACCGCTCGTTCCAGGAAGGGCGCGAGAACCATCTCGCCCCTACAACCGCCGACCGGATCTTTAGCCCGGCGTTTATCTATAACCAGCGGACGACGGCCAAATGCGGGCGCGACGCGGGGATGAGCATGGTGGATGGGTTGCGCGTGTCGCTCAACATAGGCGTGGCGACCTACAGCACTATGCCGTATAACGCGGGAGACACCTGCACCAAGCCATCGGACGAGGCGCTGACAGAGGCGGGCTGGTATCGCTCGCAAACCTACATGAAGCTGTTCCTGGGGCAGGGCACGGCCAACCTGGCCCTGTTGAAGCAACATCTGGCCTCCGGCGACCCCTTTTTGTTGGCGGTGCCCGTCTATACCGAATTCCTGGCAGCAGGCCCCTACAATGCGGTGATTGATCTGCCTCGACCAGGGTCCGCCTTTCAGGGGGGGCACGCCATCACCGTCGTAGGGTACGATGAAGGCTTGCAAGCGTTCAAGTTCGTGAACTCGTGGGGCTATGGATGGGGCGACCACGGGTATGCCTATCTGACCTATGATTTTGTGCAGCAAAAGGCCTGGGAGGCGTGGGCGTTGGTGGATGCGGACACGACGCCCCCCCGCGCGCCCAAGGCGGCCCGCGAACTGGGCGGCGTGGCGAGCGGAGTGAGCCAAAGCAAGATCACCAGCCCGGTCTTTGCCTGGGAGCCGAGCGATGACCCGGTGGCGACCTATCGCATTTACTGGGGACCCGACCCGGAGGGTACCTCCGAAAAGGGCAGCAGGCAACCCTTGTTTACCCCAGAGCCGGTAGAGGTTAGCGCTACCCTGTACCTGCGCGCAGCAGCCTATGACCCGGCGGGCAATACCAGCGGCTGGCGGACGCTGTTCGTGTTCTGCTTCGAGCAGAGCGGGGATGAGGGAACCCCGTTGGTGTTGCAGCCCATGACCGACCCCGCACCGGGAGACCCGATGCCTGCGGGCAGTGGCGGTCCATCTAGCAAGGCGGCGGGCGTGCGGCCCGATCTGCAGGAGACGTTCCGATTCTAACGAGATGAGGATGGTGGAGCCCGCAGGCTCCCTGGTGTAGCGCCAGGGGGCCTGCGTGTTTTTTCGGCGGGCACCATTGAACAGGTCAGATTGCCACGCCGTGGCGGCAACCTTTTCCACGCATCGGTGTTATTGACAGAGGTGTCGTTTCCCATATAGTTAGACGGCGCTTGTTCGGTAGGTAGGTATAGGAGGAGTAGTCACGGGTTCCACAGTTGGTGCGGTGGCCATGATCTCGTGGGGCGCGTGATTACCCGGCAGGCAGACAGATTCCAGGAGGGTTGCATGCATTCTTTGACGCTTCGCCGTGTGAACATCTCGACGTACATCAAGATTTTGGGGGTGCTGCTGTTCGCAGTAGCTACCGGCCTGAGCGCGCGAATTAGCGTGCCGTTGCCATTTTCGCCGGTTCCCCTGACGCTACAGGTCCTGGTAGTCATCCTGAGCGGCTTTGTGTTGGGCGCTCGGGGTGCCCTGATCTCCCAGGCCCTGTATTTGCAGGCGATTCTGCTGGGCGCGCCGCTGACCGCCTATGGACTGGCTGGTCCGGCGGCTTTTGTCTCGCCGACGGCGGGCTACCTGATCGCCTTCCCCATCGCGGCGGCTGTGGCCGGTTGGCTGAGCCATCGCAGCGAGTCCCAGCGTCCTGCGTGGCGCGCGTTGGCCGGGTTGGTTGGACTGGCCGTGATCTATGGCGTGGGTGTGGTCTGGTTGAGCGGCTACGCCGGCGGGCTGCGTAATGCCTGGGCGTTAGGCGTGGCGCCTTTCCTGGGTGTGGACCTGCTCAAGCTGGTGGTGGCTACGGGCCTGCTGTCGGTGCGGGGACGCTAACTAGCACTTGCGGGCAAGGCTGGCGCTTGCGAGGCTGGCACTTTCCAGGGCAAGAGAAACGAAAAACTGCGACGCAAGCGGACGATGGAACAGTGCCTCAAGGATTGAGGAGCAAAACGCGGCCAGAGGGCAAGTGCTCTCTGGCCGTTTCGATATCCGATGCGGGAATGCCTGGGGAGTGCACTGGCGAATGGCGTGGCAACCGATCAGGGCCAGAGGGCGAGCAGTGCCTGGTATAGCCCAAGGACAGCGTTTCCAAGCAGCGCCACGCTGCCTATGGCCACCAGCGCGATAAAGAGCAGGAGCAAGGCGTACTCGGTGAGTTCGGCCCCTCGCTCATCGGCAATCGGAAGCAGACGTTGCCCAACCGTTCGCAGGTGATACCACATAAAAACCTCGCCTAACAGTCGCGATTTGGATCGGCAGTCTATTTTATTATAGCACGATCTGAGGGTGTTATGCGTATCCATCGCGTTAAGTAGGCTTCCTCGGTAGCGGACCTCCGGTCCGTGGAGGTTGTGCCCACATCAGCCTTGCCCCATATTCTCAGGCGGGTTCGGCTTTGCGCAAGTTCGCGGTATAGTTTCTGCCCCCGCCAAACACCCGCTCGAAACAAAAGCCCGCCTCCTCTGCCAGTGCGCGTACCTCAGGCAGAGGTATGAAATCGGGGTCAATGGGCTGTTCAGTGATGGACAGCAGCCCCTGCGGGCGCAGCACCCGGTACAGTTCGCGCAGGCAGGCGCGCGGATCGGGCACTTCGCCCAGGACGGTCACGAGAAAAGCGGCGTCGAACGCGCACTCTGCCAGGGGGAGAGTCGTGGCGTCCGCCTGCACATAGCCAACCTGCTCCTCCCCAGCCCGCGCCAACCGCCGCCGGGCCTTGCGCAGCATTTCTGGCTGGATATCGGCCAGCAGTAGGTAGCCCTGGGGAATGCGCCGGGCCACCTCCACGCTAAAGTAGCCCGGCCCTGGTCCCAGCTCGAGCACACGCGCGTCTGGGCCCAAGTCCAGGCGGTCTGCCAATCGCTGAGGGGTGATGAACAGGCGGCGCAGCGGCAGGAGCAGAGCAAAGGCCAATTGGTGCGGGTAGGCCCCATCCTTGCCCACGTGACGCTGGATGTCCCCCAGCAGGTCGTTCAGGTTCATGCTGTGCATCCTCTTTTCCCTGGCAGCCCGACTGTCGCAGCGTGCCTTATCACCCCTGAGCACCATACCCCTCGCGCAACTTGTCTGTACTCTAGCTGTTCGTAGGTTGCGGGTCAAGTCATACCTCCTGTGCTTAGGGCCGGGTGACCGCCAGTCAGTAAATGAAAAAGCCCTTCCTCGCGGGGAAGGGCTTTTTGTATAGGTTGCCTGGGGGGCTGCTCAGGCCTTTTGCAGGGCGCCCATCGGGCAACTGCGCGGGCAGCGTCCGCAGTCGATGCACTTGCTCTCGTCTACCTGCGGGGCATTGTTGCCCACCTGGGTGAGGGCGCCCACGGGGCAGACCCGCACGGACGGACAGGGATGATTCTGGGGACAGCGCCGAGCATTTACTTTGATAGCCATCAGTTTTTGGTTCTCCTGTGGTCAATAATCATACTATACCCTGGTATGGTATCTGAGGAGGATTATACCACAGAGTGTGTCGTATGTAAAGGGGCAATTGGGGCATGGGACGGCTCGCTACACTGGTTGACCCGGTTGCCGGGCGCTGCTATACTGCGGATGAGAGCATGATCCGCGTGTAATGCGCGATAGGAACCATCGTTTCCCCACTCTTCTGCTTGTCTACCATTCTCCTGTTCGCCTTGCTTCGTAATGCCCACACCCTGGCAGACATTATCTGCTTGTCGCACCTGGCGCGTTGCCGCGGATGCTAGATGATTGGCCGTACAGACTGCTACCCTGCGTGGCGGCAAAGAGGGAGGATTGGGCATGAACGGGTATGGATTGGCGGGCAGAGGGATGCCCAAAATTCGTGTGATCCAGTATGGCTGCGGCAAGATGGGCAAGGTGCTTTTGCGTTACCTGTATGAGAAAGGTGTCCAGATTGTGGGAGCCATTGATACGGACCCCGATCTGGTAGGCCGGGATGTCGGTGAGATCGCCGGGCTGGATGTGCGTCTCAATGTGCCGGTGCGCGACGATGCCGAAGCTGTTTTTGACGAAGCGGACGCGGACGTCGCGGTGATCGCCATTGCCAGCTTGATGGAGGACATCTATCCGTATATGGAGCGGGCTGCTCGGTATGGGGTGAACGCCATCACCACTTGCGAGGAGGCGCTTTATCCCTGGACTACTTCGCCCGCCCTGACTAACCGGCTGGATCGCCTGGCGCGGGATATGGGCTGTACCCTCACCGGATCGGGCTATCAGGACGTGTTTTGGGGCAATCTGATCACCGTGTTGGCTGGGGCTACCCACCACATTGATCGCATCGACGGGATGTCGAGCTACAACGTCGAGGATTATGGGATCGCGTTGGCCCAGGTGCATGGCGCGGGCCTGACTATCGCCGAATTCGACCGGCAGATTGCCAAAAGCAAATCGCTCCCCTCCTATATGTGGAACTCGAACGAGTGGCTCTGCTCCCAACTGGGTTGGACGATCAAGTCCATGCAGCAAGAACTGGTGCCCCTCACGCACGAGCAGGATTTACACTCCGAAACTCTGGGGCGCACTATCCCCGCCGGGCACGCTGTGGGCATGTCGGCCATCGTCACTACCGAGACCTATCAGGGGCCGGTGATCCGGTCCAACTCGGTGGGCAAGGTGTACGCGCCGGGCGAGGTGGACCGCAATGAATGGACCATCCACGGCGTGCCAGATACCACGGTCAAGATCGAGGGGCCAGCCACTGTCGAACTGACCTGTGCTACCATCGTAAACAGGCTGCCGCAGTTGGTGGATTCACCTCCGGGCTATTACACGACGGAAAAGATGGCTCCGGCCGCCTATCGCAGCTACCCGCTAGAATTCTATGTCAGCGAAGTCCACATCCCGATGTCAGCGCACTGAGTGCATGGTTGCGCCAAGCTATGGGCCAGGGTCGCCAGCTACCTGGCCCATACGTCGCTCTGGCGCCCTTCACAGGCGGCCCATTTGACGCCGGGGGTATGCCCGCGTAAACTGGTGCTGTTCATACTCGGAGAATATCGTATCCCAGAGGGCACGCGACGAGTGAAAAAGAATCTGATCCGTTTCCTGGCGGTTGCTCTGTTATTGACCGTCTCCCTGGCTGGCTGTGGTCCCCGCAAGCTACTGCGTGATGTCAACATCCGTCCCAACGTGATTACCCCCAACGCGGACGGCGACGCGGATGTGGCCGAGATCAAGTACATGGTTTCCGAGCAAGCGAACATCAGCATCTACTTTGTGGATGCGGAAGGACAGCGCCATTACTTCCGCCAGGATAACCGCCGCTCCAAGGGGCAGCGCACGGCCTATTTCAGTGGGGTGGTGGATGGGCGGCTCTTGCCCGATGGGGAGTATATCTGCGTGTTGGAAGCTACGGATGAGCGCGGTCGCCAGGACCGGGTAGAGCAGCCGATCACGCTGGTGGATGGGGATACGGTTTATCTGGAGATCCAGAACCTCAATATCTGGCCGAAAAAGTTTACCCCCAACCGGGACGGCATCACCGACCGGGTGACAATTGGCTATAATCTCAATAAAGAAGCTCGTAACGTCCAGGTGTATGTGATGGATGATGCGGGCAATCGCTACCCCGTGGCCGAAGACAAGATTCGCAAGATGGGGGCGGTGGGCACGCACGAGCATGATTATGACGCCGGAATTGACCTGGGGGCGACCCCACCCAAGGATGGCGACTATACGGTGGTTGTGGAGGCGGAGGACGCCATAGGCAACAAGGCCCGCGCCGAGGGGAAACTCGCCATCGAGGGGGGCGGCGTGCCGCGGGTCGAGATCGTCAACCGGGCGGCTGTGTTTACTCCGGAAGTGGTGGAGCTGGGCGGAACGCTGACTTTTACCTGCACGGTGCAGAATATTGGCACGGTCCCCGTGCGCACCAAAGGCCCCGAATCGGGCACGACCTATACCACCTCGCAGAATTATAACACGCTGGAGCAATACGAAGAGCCGGGCTTGTTCCGCGTTGGCCTGGACTATGAAGGCAATAGCGTGGGTCGCCAGTACCCCTTCCGCTGGCAATTGGGCAAGGACGAGGAGCTGACCGTCGTCGAGACCGAATCTGGCCCGCAAAAGTACTTGATGCCAGGGCAGACGGTGACGGTCGTCGGCCATCTGCGGGTCACGGACGCGCCGGTGAAGGTGGAGCCCTATTACTGGATTGGCCTGATACACGAGCAGGTTTGGATAGTCCAGGATCGTGTGGAACCGACGCAAATCGCTGTCGGATTCTAGAGGACAATCGTTGTGGACCTGGGCATTGTAGTCGTCAGCTATAATACCTGCGCGCTCACTGCCAACTGCCTGGATTCAGTTTACCGCGCCCTGGCGGCCTTTCCCCTGGACGCCCACGTGTGGGTGGTGGACAACGCTTCCACCGACGGCAGTGCGGCCATGCTCCGAGAGCGCTTTCCTCAGGCCGCGTTGCTGGCCAGCCAGGAGAACCTGGGATTCGCCCGTGGCACGAACGCGGGCCTGGAGCGCATCGCCGCCGAGCCGACCCCTCCCCGCCATGTGTTGCTGTTGAACCCCGATACCCTGGTGGAACCGGATGCCCTGTCTCGGATGGTGGCGTTTCTGGACGAGCACCCGCGTGTGGGAGCGGTGGGTGCGCAACTGCAATATGGAGATGGCAGCTTTCAGCATGGGGCGTTTCACTTTCCCACGCTGGGCATGGCCTTGTTCGATTTCTGGATGATTCACCACCGGCTGCTAGACTCGCGGCTGAACGGGCGCTATCCTCGGCGGTTGTATGCAGCGGGGCAGCCTTTCCCCATCGATCACCCCCTGGGCGCAGCGTTGATGGCCCGCTGGGAAACCATGCGTCAGGTGGGATTTCTGGACCCCGGCTTTTTCATGTATTGTGAAGAGATCGACTGGTGCCTGCGGACCAGGCGGGCGGGCTGGGAGATCTATTGCGTGCCGCAAGCCATCATCACGCATCTGGCGGGACAGAGCACGCAGCAGTTTCGAGATGCCATGTTCGTGGCTCTCTGGCGCAGCCGTTATCGGCTGTTCGCCAAGCATTACAACCCTTTGTATCGTCAACTGGTGCGTTGGATTGTGCGGGGCGGATTGCAGCGACGCGTGCGCGAGACGGAACGGGCCGCGCGGGCGGGGGAGTTGACCGCCGAGGAAGTCGCCCGCCGCGTCGCCGCGTACCGACAGGTGATGGAGCTTCCAGATGGTAACATTGAGTATAGCCGTACTGGCGCGTGAAAACGAGGACGAGATCGCCGAGTGTCTGCAAACCTTGACCTGGGCGGATGAACTGATCGTGATCCTGGACACGCGCTGCAGCGACCGCACGGCCTGGATCGCCGATGAGATGGGAGCGCGGGTGGTGCCGCACGCCTTTGTGAATTTCGCCGAGCAGCGCGAATTCGGGCTGTCGCTGCCTCGCACGGATTGGCTGTTCTATGTGGATTCGGATGAGCGGGCCACTCCCGCCGTTGCCCGCGAGATCAGGCAGGTGATTGAGGAGGGGCGCTGTACCGGCTGGTGGGTGCCGCGTCGCAATTTCATGTGGGGCAACGAAGTGCGCCACGGGGGATGGTATCCCGACTATCAATTGCGCCTGTTAAAGCTGGGGCAGGCCCACTATGACCCGACCCGCGAGGTGCACGAGATCGTGGACCTGGAGGGGGAGGAGGGATTTTTGCGGGAGCCTCTGCTGCATTTCAATTACCGCACGCTCGGTCAGTTCGTCGCCAAGCAGCGGCAGTATATCGGCTACGAGGCCGAGATTCTGTACAAGAAGGGCGCTCGCCCCAAGCCGTGGACCTATGTGGCCCAGCCATTGCGCGAGTTCTACCGGCGATATATCAAATTGCGGGGATACAAGGATGGGTGGATGGGCCTGATGCTATCGGCCCTGGTCGCCTACTATTATGGGTTCCGTACGACAGTCGAGTTGGGGCGCTTGTGCAGGCGGAAGGCTCCTTCCCCGGCGTAAGCGGGGCGGGGCGATACAAGTGGGACTACAGAAGAACGTTTAACCACGGAATACACGAACAACACGAAAGATGTACTGGTCACGATGAGGTTACACACCTGCGCCAAAGCAGCGACAGACGAAATGAGCGCCGTAATATGCGAGGCTCGCTCCGTGCCCCCGCCCAGCACTGAAGGTGCCGGGCTAATGGTTAAAAAAGTAGGCTCAAGCCTACTG